>Ga0154939_117_pt1 | contig 114160 bp, 123 predicted proteins | sample RifCSPhighO2_01_FD_105907 | JGI IMG/M metagenome (GOLD analysis project Ga0154939, IMG submission 105907) | Candidatus Yanofskybacteria bacterium RIFCSPHIGHO2_01_FULL_41_26
CGCGGAAGAAGTTGCGCGAGAACATGGTATATTAAAAGGTAATGAATTAATGTCAGGTGTTCGGATTGAGGGCTGAATTTAGGTAAACTCTACTAAAAATACAATATAGGAGGTGTCAATATTTGTCAAGTCTTTTGATTTTTGCTCATATTTGTTATTCTAAATAGATTATATGAGCGAAAATAAAATTGAACATATACGACACTCTCTTGCTCACCTCTTGGGTGCGGCGGTTTTAGATTTGTATCCCGGCTCAAAACTTGCTATCGGTCCCGCCATTGATGACGGATTTTACTATGACATAGACATTCAGGGCGTGATTTCGGATAACGATCTGCCAAAAATTGAAAAGAAAATGCGCGAGCTACTCAAAACATGGAAAACCTTTGAGGGACGCGAAGTTACATCATTGGAAGCCAAAGAACTTTTCAAAGATAATCCTTACAAAAATGAGATCATTGAGGAACTCTCTGACAAAGGCGAAAAAATCACACTATACACTTCGGGCAAATTCACCGACCTCTGCCGCGGCGGCCACGTTGAAAGTGTTAGAGATATTAAACCCGATATGTTCAAACTCTCCCGCGTAGCGGGCGCCTACTGGCGTGGAAGTGAAAAAAATCCCCAGTTAACCCGCATTTACGGCTGGGCTTTTAATTCCAAAAAGGAACTGGGAGAATACGTCGCTATGCTTGAGGAAGCTAAAAAACGTGACCACAAAAAACTCGGTCCAGAATTGGATCTATTTCTAATCGACGAAGTAGTGGGTAAAGGATTGCCAATGTGGACCCCAAAAGGAACTATCATTAAATTTGAGTTAGAAAATTTTACCCGTGAACTTGAAAAGAAATGTGGCTACGAACATGTTTCAACGCCCTACTTAGGTGGAGAAAAACTGTATCAAATGTCTGGCCATCTCGATCATTATTCCCAGAATATGTATGCACCTATCGATATGGATGGCGATAAATTCTATCTTCGCCCAATGGCATGTCCGCACCATATACGGATGTACCAACGACGACAATGGAGTTACAGAGAACTTCCTGTCCGCTATGCGGAAATAGCCGATTACAACCGCTATGAAAAATCGGGTGAGTTGATGGGTATGATTCGTGTCCGCAAATTCCAGTTGACCGATGCTCATCTGTTCGTTACTCCGGAAGGATTAAAAGATGAGTTCAAGCGTGTAGCTGGCATGATAATCGAAGGCATGAAAGCATTCGGTTTACTTGGTATCGTTTCTTATCGTTTTTCCAAACGCAATCCGGAAAATAAAGAAAAATATTACCCAGATGATGAACTTTGGAATCAGGCCGAATCCACAATGAAAGAGGCTCTAGACGAAATTGGAATTTCATATAAAGAAGCTCTTGACGAAGCAGCTTTTTATGGACCCAAGCTCGATATCCAGGCAAAAAACGCCAACGGCAAAGAAGATACTCTGTTTACGGCTCAAATCGATTTTCTTCTACCTGAAAAATTCAACATGGAATACATTGCTGCTGACGGTTCCAAGAAAAGGCCAGTAATGATCCACCGCTCTACAATCGGAAGTCTTGAGCGAACTTTTGCATTTCTTATCGAACACTATGCAGGTGCTTTTCCAGTTTGGCTATCCCCCGTTCAAGCCGTGATCTTACCCATTTCCGATAATCAAAATGAGTGGGCCGAAAAAGTTTATGAGGAATTAAAAGCCGAAGGCATCCGTGTAGAAGTAGACAAGAACAATGAAACATTGGGTAAGAAAATAAGAGCAGCAGAACTTCAAAAAATCCCCTATCTTCTCGTTATAGGAGAAAAAGAAGAAAAGGCAAAATCTGTCGCTGTCCGCCAAAGAAGCAAGGGCGACATGGGCCAGTTAAAATTGGAAAAATTTATAAAAAAAATAAAAGAGGAGATAATAACAAAAAAACCCTGATCACTCAGGGCTTTACATTCACACTAGAATTTGCAGCAAACGGCAGGGCTAAAAGAACAAGGGCAACAGCAATCCAACCATTTTTATTAAGAGCCTCTCCTGCCATAAGTCTAATAAATAATATTGAAACTAGAATAGAAGTCGCATGTCCCACTATAAGGGCCGAAGATAGTCCGTTAAAGTTTTCCACCGACATTTTGTAGCTATAAGCAACCAAAATTGTTGCAGGAATATAACAAAACAGAGCATTAAATACCCAGACAGACATTGTAAATGTCGGCAACCCTTCAAAAACGTGTCTCAAGAATGGTACCTTATAGTTTCCTGATTTTATCTTAGAAAAAAGAAATCGAAAATTAAAAAAATTAAACCACAGACCGGTAATAATCGATAAGCCCAGGATTGGCAGGATTTTTAAAAGATCTCGCACTGCATCTCCGTATCTCGATTGATGGAAGATTTAAGTTACCTTATATTAATCCCCCTCTAACGTCAACCGAAAAACAAAAAAGTCCTAATTTAGGACTTTTAACTAGAGGACCCAGCTCCAGCCGTAAACCATCCCGATTGTTTTCAAAAAGTTGCCAACAGACAGGGCAATAAAGCCCATTTTCCACCTGGCGCTTCCGCACAATACATCCGGTATTACACGAAAACCAGGAATCGGGATCAAACCGAAGATAAACATCATAAACATTCCTCCGCTTTTCAGGACAAAGATGAGCCACTTGAACACTCTGTCTATATTTCTAAAAAGCCATACTTTGGAAACCGGCTCTTCGTAATACTCTTTGTTGTCCGTAAGTTTTAAATACTTTCTAGTAAGGCGTATCTCGAGGCCTTCTACAAAATTATCTGCCCTCTCCTCACCTTTTAACTTCCTGACAAATTCTTTATCTTTGAGCCACTTTTCGACGACCAATCCTCTCAGCCCCGACCATCCTGTATAGCCGCCTAACATTTCAAGGAAGCCAATGAAACCGACGACAAACACCACCCACGGCTTTGAATGATTATTTAACAGAAGTATTGGCGTAATAACCAGATCTGGGTTGAAATACGATATGTAATATACGCCAGCAAGAAGGAAAACTGACCAAAGTTCAAGAAGTTTGGCTATTTTCTTCCTCACATGCTAACATCCTTTATTGGGAAGAAGCTTCATCTATATTACCATTTTCAATGACCAAAATCAATCCAACGAAAATTATTGTCATCGTCGGCCCGACTGCGTCAGGAAAATCAGGCCTGGGAATTAAGTTGGCTAAAAAGTTTAACGGCGAAATAATATCTGCCGATTCCCGGCAGGTTTACCGCGGAATGGATATCGGAACCGGAAAGGTCTCAAAAAAAGAGCAGAAAATTGTGTCCCATCATTTGATAGATGTTGCTTCGCCTAAAAAGCAATTCACTGCAGACGACTTTAAAAAATTGGGAGAGAAATCGCTCAAAGAAATACTTGCCAAAGAGAAAGTCCCCATAGTTGTCGGGGGTACGGGGTTTTATATTGATGTCCTGCTCGGTCGAATGTCGGTCGTCGAAGTCCCTCCCAACAAAAAACTCCGCGCGCGATTCGACAAGTTCAACGTTGAGTATCTTTTCAAGATGCTCAAAAGATTAGATCCTGGACGCGCAAAAACCATCGATCGTCATAATAAACGCCGCCTTATGCGCGCCCTGGAGATAGTCGACTTAATCGGAAAAGTTCCTTCTCTTAATACTAACTACTCGCTACTTACTACTGGTTACGACATTTTGTGGCTGGGTTTAAAACCTAAAAATTTAGAAAAGAGGATCAAACTACGCTTACATAAGAGATTGAAACAAGGAATGGTTAAGGAAGTTAGAAATCTTTTAAAGTCCGGGGTAAGCAAAAAACGCCTCTACGATCTCGGCCTTGAATACCGCCAAATATCGGAATATTTGGCAAGTGAAAAGTTTAAAGTTAAAAGTTTAAATAATTTTAAAAAGTCAGAATATCACCAAAAACTACTGCGAGAAATTATAAAATATTCAAAACGCCAAATGACCTGGTTCAAGAGAAACAAAGAGATTCACTGGCTTGCCCCAAGTGGAGTCGAGGGGATAAAAAACAAAAAAGAAGCGGAGAAGTTAATCAGAAAGTTTATTTCTCCTCTTCCTTAATGGCTGAGTCGCTAGGGCCAAGAATTTCCCCTTCTGCAGGTATTGTTCTCTCGGAAACATATTTTCGATCCCGCTGAGCCATTATCTGCTCATGGCGTTCTCTGGCCATTCTTTCCTGCTCCTTTTGATCGGCCCTGAACGCGCTTTTTGCCATATCTTCCCTTTGTTCGCTCCAATTAACCAGTCTAATAAAAAACTTTTTAATCATATCATTTAAGCTTTTGTTTTAATATTTCTTCGACCATTTGAGGATTGGCTTTGCCGTCTGATTCTCGCATTACCATACCTATCAAAAATTTAAGCGAAGCTTCTTTTCCTTTTTTATAATCCTCTACTGCCTGGCCGTTATTTGCAATCACTTTATCCACTGATTGTTGCAGTTCTGAGATACTGGATATTTGAGTTAATCCTTTTATTTCAATTATTTTATCGGGGGGAGTGCCAGTCTCAAACATTTCTCCAAGAACTCCTACTGCAACAGTTGAAGATATCTGTGCGTGAAATATAAACATTATTAAACGAGCAAACATTTCAGGCGTAACTTTTGTATCTTCTGGTTCGGCAGAAACATTTTCTACCATTCTGTTGAAATTAGTTATGAGATAATTTGCAGCCAATTTCAGTAATTTTGGATTTTCATTCTCTGGTGGTTTTTCTAAGTGAGAGAACTTATCAAATGACAACAACTCACTCACTACGTGCTCAAAATAGTCTCCCAACGACTTATTAACCGTAAACACCTCTACATCGTGGTCTGGTAAATTATATTGCCTCCTGAACCGTTCCCTCCTTGCCTGGGGCAATTCCAATACTCCTTCCCCGATGGCCTGGATTTGAGCCGATGTAAATTTAAGCGGGGGCAGATCAGGCTCTGGAAAATATCTATAATCGTGAGCTTCTTCTTTTGAACGCTGGCTTATGGTCACTTTTTTTGAATCATCCCAACCCCGGGTTTCCTGAACCACTTTCTCCTTCGCTTCAAGAAGTTCGGTTTGCCTTTTTATTTCATAATCAACACTGTCGGAAGCGGCTTTAGTGGAGTTAAGATTTTTAATCTCTACCTTTGTTCCAAAAACTGGCTTATAGTCTATAGTCGATCGGCTATTGTCCATTAGCGAAATATTGACCTCCACTCTCATCAGTCCTTTTTCCATATCGGCATCCGATACGCCAAGATATTTTAAAATTAATTGCAATTCTTCCGCGAATTTTTTGACTTCCAATCCTGTTTCGAAATCCGGTTCAGTGACAAGTTCCATCAACGGCACCCCCGCTCGGTTATAATCTACTAGAGAATAGTCCTCCCCGGGTAAATGCTGAAGTCGTCCAGCATCTTCCTCAAGATGTATTCGTGTTATGCGAATTCTCTTGAGCCCTGAGCTTGCCGAAGGGTCTCCTTTAATATCAAGCCAACCGCCTTCACAAAGTGGCTTTTGGTATTGAGTTATCTGATAACCTTTGGGCAGGTCGGGATAAAAATAGTTTTTTCTCTCAAAAAAAGTATCCCCTGCTATTTTGCAATTCAAAGCAAGACCGGCCATGATTACTTTTTTGACGGCTTCGTAATTAGTGACCGGAAGTGTCCCCGGATGGCCCATACAAACTGGACATATGTTAATGTTCGGATGCTTTTCATCCGGATCATTTAAAGAATCACAAAACATCTTGGTTTTGGTTTTGAGATCCGCGTGGACCTCTAATCCTATGACCGGCTTATATTTCATTTATTAAAAATAGCAGAATTCAGTCATAAAAAAAAGCCCGCTTAGAACGGGTTATTCTTTCAACTTTGATTCTTTTCTTCTTTGAGCTGCTTCGGAGTCAGCTCGATTCCATTGATATTCTTTATAATCGACGAATTCCATCAACGGAGCGATCAGTTGATCTTTTTTTAATAGCTCTCTATGCATTTCTTGAACCAACCTTCGATAATTGGGATGGCCTTGCGGAATAGTCCTAAGCTCCACAAGATGAAAAGCTTCTCTAAAATTCATGCCCATATACCAGCGGATATTGAATAGATTTAGTACGGCATATTGAGCCGCATCAGGTCCGCAATGTTTTAACAAAAGATCATACAGCTGACGAGAACGCATGATACACTCTCTGAATTTTTTTTCAAATCCAGCATTAATTACATCTTCAGGAATTTCCGGCTTTCCTAAATACGGAGTCAGTCTTTGGCGTTGCTGTGTCAACATGCGATGCCGCTGCAAATCTCGATAAATCCCGAAGTCGCCAATCAAATCAAAGGTTATCGGATAACCGAATTCCAAAGCTCGGCCCGGTTTATTGCGACGATTCCCTCGAACCTGCTTTCCTTTGCAATACAACGCAATAATTTCTTGTTTTTTATCGAGCGGCAATGTTTGTGCCCACATGTATAGTTGCGCAAGTGAAAACTGTGTAAAAGGATACAAAACACTTGCAACAACGAAACTATCCCACCTCCAATCTCCGTAAAATATTAAATGAACTTGAGGCTGATCACCGAACCCCCAAGGGTATCTTGTTTTTATTTCATCAGAAACTCTGGCAACAAATTCTTTCATATCTTCTCTTACCCTAATCAAGTATTTGTTTGGTTCCGCACGCTGAACATATCTAGGTATAACCACCGAAAGAGCCTTTTTGGCATCATGGCCGAGTTGCTGCATTTCTTGAAGCGGATGGCTCATTAGTTTAGTAAGCATGTTTTGAAATCCCCGACCTCCACCGGCAAAACCAACATTTGTCAGCGTTGCCGCAGGCAGTAATCCGCGAAGCGTATCGCACGTTTTGGTTTTTATGTCAGATTTATAAGTAGTCCTCCATGCTTGTTGGTCTTGAGCATAAATTAATTCAGCCAGCTTGTGCTTTTTTGGATCATCTGGAACAACCGCATATTCGGCTTCAGTCTCAGGTTTCAAATTAATATAAAACTCGGTCAGATGCGGAATGAGATTCGTATATGTTTGAAAAATAAAATCCATAGCTTCTTCGTACTGGGGCAACAATCCTGCATCTTCAACTTCTTTAGGACGCAAGTAGCGAAACTTTCCATTTCTGTCACGCTGGCCATAAACCACATAACGACTAGACTGTTCAATGGGTGAAATGTCAATTCTGCAATCTTCAGTTTCTTTTGTGGCTAGATTCGAGACATTTTCGCAGGCAAGATGAGCTTTTTCTTGTTCACCGACAGATTCGTCTCCAAATGCAATAAGAATTCTCTCGATCAACCCGTCTAACTTTTGTCTGTTTATTTCTCCGTTCTCATCAACAAACTCCCTCAACAGGGTCACTCGCGCTCCCCCGGCAGCTCGAGAATAACGAGCAAATAGTGCCCCGGCTAATCCCGCCAAGGACGGTAAAAGTGTATAGATATTGTGAGTTGGATTGGGGTCACTTACAAACCTGCGCAATATTTCTATTTCCCGTTCATTGAATATCGGATCGTAGATAGTACCTTCCATCCGAATCTCCTTGTTAATGTTCTAAGCGTTTAGATATGGTATCAGAAATTTATCAATAAAAAAAGCCCTGCCACAATAGGGCCAGGGACAAATATTTTATCTAATGATTCCGTGCTGTATGAGCAAGCGCCAAATATCCTGATTAATTTCTTTAGGATCTCTAAAAACAATTTTTCCATCACTGTCAGTCGCCCACACCCTAACCGTTTCCCAGTATTCCTTAAAAAGATTGGCGGCTTCAAGATAGGAATTTTTTGAGTCTCTCATAAAATCGTCGTTGACTTCATAGCCATCCATGGCAATACCTTGCAACTTTCTCTGTTTTCGTTTAGTGTTCAAGGCCAAATCAGAATCAACATCCAATAAAATTACCAGATCGGGGCGTGGAATTTTGTAAAAACAATATTCCTGTTCAACCGCCCATTTCATAAAAGCTTTTCTTTCGTCTTGGTCTCTTATCTTGGCGCCTTGATGACCAAGATTGGATTCTACATAACGATTTGAGATGACAATATTGCCAGACCGCAGGCTGTCCCATAAGTTTGGTTTATCTTTTGGTTCTTCTGAAAAAGCAGCATCATATCTCTCAAGAGCATAAAATTGGCTGGCAATACGGGGATCAATCTCAGTAGAAGATCCATAACCTTGTTCAAACCCAAATTCTTTCTTGCGCAGATGTTTTCTCACAAAATAAGAAGCTGGATTACCTTCGGGAGGTTGGCCATAGCTGGGAAAATCTCTTTGAATTACCCTAAAACCACAACCTCTTAATCTTTTTGCAATCAAATCCGTAGCTATAGTTTTTCCACAGCCATCTGCACCTTCAATAACAACAAGCTTACCACTTTGCCCTGAAGACATATTTTCCTTTTTTAAAGGTTCTAATTTGTCTTAGAATTTTACTCTTAAAAAACAAGCGTGGCAAATGTGGACAATCAAAAAATCACCGACTCGGTGATTTTTTGATTTAACTTTACTTCACCTCTATCCCCATACTACGGGCAGTGCCCTCTATAAAGTTCGCAAAAAGCGCTTATTACAAAAAACTGACTAAATAGCTGACTTTTGTTTCCGCCTCGGAGGAGCAATAATTAGTCTATCTCCCCACCGAGATGGAAACTGTTTTTAACGACCCGCTTCTTCTACAAAATTCTTCGGCTCTTCTTTAATAGAACTCGCTCTCTCACTTAAAACTTTACCGCTAGGTCCCAATTCTTGAGTAGTTAATTTTGCTCCCCATGGATAAACATCAACCTTTATTGTAACACCGGATCCATCTTCGTTTACGCTATGCATATAAGTAGTATTGAAATCACCACCCCCAACTCCGACTCCTTTTCCTCCCTTTTCGTTATAAGAATCTGCATTAACCTCTACTCTATATTTAACACCATCGCCAGTTTCAACCTCCCCGGTCATAATTTTCTGCCCGTCTTTTTCGGTGACACCTTCTTGAGTAATTTTCTGAATTTGCATAGATTCTAAAGCCTCCTTACTTCCATAATACATACCTGCAGACAAAAGTCCTGCCAAAGCAACGTTCTTTAATAATTCAAAAACTGGGCTTTTTTTCTCCAGGCTTATTTCCTTTTCTTGGTTTTGTGGGTGTTCAAGTGACATATTATTAATCTAATCAACTTTTAATATTAAGGGCTTGTTCAATGCGAACCATTCTGTGATCGAGATTCTCAACTTGAGTTCTAACATCAAGTTCCTTCTTAACTTCTTCAAATCCTCGAGCCACCATCACAGCTAAATCATCTATTTTTTCTTCAACACTAATAACCAGATTTTCCAAATCCTTTTTTGTAGCTAAACCATCAACCCTATCATCTACATAAGATTTAATCTCAACTGTCTGGCTATCTAACTTTTTATCTAAATATTCCTTAGTAAGTTCTGACATAATTCAATTATATAACTTTCCATAAAATTGGCAAATTTCTATTTAACTTCTATCCCCATACTACGGGCAGTGCCTTCGATTATTTTCATAGCGGCATTGATATCATTTGCATTCAGGTCGGCCATTTTCTGTTCGGCAATTTTTTTAACTTGTACTTTTGTTACCTTGCCTACTTTAGTTTTATTAGGCACTCCCGAACCTTTCTCCAGTCCAGCGGCAACCCTCAATAAGTAGGCCGCGGGCGGTGTCTTGAGTTTGAACTCAAATGTTCTGTCTTCGTAAATAGTAATCTCGACAGGGGTAACTTGGCCAACTTTATCTTTTGTGGCTTCGTTAAATTGCATCACAAACTGCTGGAGATTTATTCCGTGAGGACCAAGAGCAGTACCAACCGGAGGAGCCGGAGTGGCTTTTCCACCTTCCACCTGCATCTTTACTGTTGTTTTTATCTTCTTTGCCATAATGTTTAAAGTTTTTTAATCTGTAAAAAGTCCAGTTCGACAGGGGTCTCTCTTCCAAAAATCGTAACCAGAACCTTGACTCTCCCTTTTTCAGGATCAACATCTGAAATTTTGCCATCAAAGTCCTTAAATGGTCCGTCGGTTATTTTTACCCTATCTCCAACCGCAATGTCAATCTTATACTTGGGTTCTTGGACACCCATTCTTTTCATTAAAATTTCAACCTCATCAGCCGCCAAAGGAGTTGGTATCGTTCCCGCACCAATAAAACCGGTGACATTAGGGGTATTTCTGACAACATACCAGGAAGCATCGTCAACAATCATCTCCACCAGCACATATCCGGCATACAATTTTTCTTCAATTGTTTCTCTCTTCCCGCCTTTGATTCTGATTTTTTTCTCTTTCGGAACTAAAACATTAAAAATCTTGTTCTCAAAACCAAGTGATTCCACCCTTTGTTTCAAATTGCGAGCAACATTATCCTCATAGCCCGAATAAGTGTGAATGGCATACCAGTGGCGTTCTTCGGTTGTAACTTGCTTAGGCATATTATTTCAATAAAAATTTATCAATTACAGTCTTATACCCAAAATCCATTAATCCTAAAAACACAGCCATAAAAATGCTTATCCCTATTACAACCAGGGTATAAAGGGTTGTCTGACTTCTTGTCGGCCAGCTTACTTTGGCCAGTTCTACTCGAACTTCTTTCAAAAAAATGATTATTTTATCCATCTAATTAAGTTCTATTGGATTTAAAAACCGCCCGAGGGCGTATATTCATTTAGACAATGTTAACAAAGTGATTTTTAATTGTCAACAACCTGTTTTTTAACATCTGTGGCCAATAAATAACCGGGCCTAAAATGGTACTTTAGATTTTCAAGAAAATTCATTCCGTCATAAAGATATAATTTCCCCGGACGGGCATATTTATAATCAAAAATTCCTTCTCCTTGAATGTTTTCAATAATCGGACGTTCGCGGTTGCCATCTATCTCCACTGCGCCACTCCCCTCATCAAGCAATTTAAATGTCGCAATCTTTTTCTGATTGGCGTTACTATCTAATTCAAACAATTCCACGAAATAAAGAAGTGTCATACTAGATTTGGAATCTTATTTGTTTGCAACAATTCTTCGGTTCTAGTTTTTACACCAAGCAAAATCTTGGCACTCTCGCCACCCTCAAACTTGAGCATTAGACTATCAATCGCGCCAAGAAGATTTTCAAGAGCAGTTCTGATATCACCGCTGATATCTACCATATCCCTATTTAAAGCAGCTCTGACCATGTCAGAACCATATCCAACTTTTTGAAAAAACATCAAATAATCATGGTCTATAAGCCAAATCTTTTTGTTGGGTATGTCTATTAAAAAATTACCGCCATGTCTATCTTTGGCACCAATAATGTGGTCAAAAACAGCTGCTTTTAAAATTTCTTCGCTATCTACCATGTCAGACCAGCCCACTAAATCAGGCAGTTCATAGTCATCAGGTGTTTCATAAGGCCTGGCCTCCATTCTCTGCTGAAGAACCCCTTTTTCGCCACCTATTTCTCTTGCAACAACCGGGGGGACAAGATTAAATCCCAAAATTTTGTCCAATTCAAATGCAAGTAATTCTAAATCTACTCTAGAAAAAAGTTTTTTTCTTATTTCTTGGAATTCCCCCATTGAAGGCTTAAACAATGCCCTGCCATCATCTTTTATTTTAATGGCTTTAACGGGAAAATACCCTTCAAGTATTTTTGCAGATTCAATTTCCCCTTTTTCTAAAACAATCTCTATGATTTGGGGTTCGTGGGATTTTGGCGGAACTTCAAAATTATGCCCTTCTGACATTATATGTCTAAATTAGTTACCGACTTAGCATGGGTTTGAATGAATTTTTTGCGAGGCAGGACTTCTGAACCCATCAGAACATCGAAAACATGGTCAGCTTCCTGAGCATCCTTTACGGTGACCTGGAGAAGCATTCTATTCTGCGGATCAAGGGTTGTTTCCCATAGTTGTTCAGGGTTCATTTCTCCCAAACCTTTATATCGCTGAATTGAAACTCCGATTATTTTAGTGTCGGTATCCTCCTTCGCTATCTCTTCTTCTCCATCAACAGGTGTAACTTCCCAATCCTCCTTTTTGGGCTTTTGATTTTTAGCTTTTGGCTTACTTAATTGTCCATCAGCTAGAGTCTTTCTCAACCCCTCAAGAATTTTTTCTTTTTCTATATCGTTATAAGCATACTGAATTTTGCCGGCCTTTTGAATTCTATACAAAGGCGGTTGGGCAATATATAAGTGCCCGTTCTCAATTACTTTCGGAAAGTAGCGATAAAACAAAGTAAGCAAAAGTGTTCTGATGTGACTGCCGTCGACATCAGCATCACAGAGAAGAATAATTTTATGGTATCTCAATTTTGATATATCAAATTCTTCAGCTATGGCAGTTCCCATCGCAATAATCAGGGCCCTTATTTCCTGATGAGCAAGCATTTTATCAATTCTCGCTTTTTCAACATTAAGTATCTTGCCCTTCAACGGTAAGATGGCCTGCGTTTTCCGATTGCGTCCTTGCTTCGAAGAACCACCGGCACTATCACCCTCACAAATAAACAACTCCGATTCAGACGGATCTCGACTTGAACAATCAGCCAACTTACCAGGCAAGGTCAAACCTTCCATGGCACCTTTGCGTAAAACTGTTTCCCGGGCTGCTTTGGCAGCGAGGCGAGCTTTTGATGCCAAGAGAACTTTTTCTAAAATTTGCCTGGCATCCACAGGATTGCGTTCCAGCCAATCCGCCAACTCCATATTAATAACATTCTCAACAGCCGTTCTGGCATCAGGAGTTCCCAGTTTGGCTTTTGTTTGTCCTTCAAACTGCGGATCTTTTAATTTAACTGAAATAATCGAGGTTAAACCTTCTCTGACATCATCCCCTGAAAGATTGTCGTCTTTTTCTTTTAGAAAAGCATTTTTGCGGGCATAATCGTTCAAAGTTCTGGTAATAGCCGATTTAAAACCGGTTAAGTGCATACCGCCTTCCGTAGTATGAACATTGTTGGCAAAACTTAATTCTTTGCCGGATATTTCATCCACGTATTGCATAGCAACTTCAACAAAAATATTGTCTTGCTCTTTGGCAATATAAAACACGGTTTTGTGCTTTGCTTCTTCACTGCGATTTAAAAACTCGACATAAGAAACAATTCCGCCTTCAAAATAAAAAGTATAATCGCGAGGAACTTTGTCTCTTTCGTCTTTGATTGTTACTTTAACCCCCTTGGTCAAGTAAGCCTGCTGGCGAAGATGATTTAAAATCATCGTAAGATCAAAATTGATCTCTTGAAAAATTGACGGATCCGGTTGAAATGTAATTATCGTACCTGTTTTTTTTGTGGTACCAACTTTTTTGACCGGCCCGATCGGCTTGCCGATCTTATATTCCTGCACAAAAATATCCGGTTTGCGATGCACTTCAGCCCTCATCCAGGTTGAGAGGGCATTAACCACCGAAAGACCGACGCCATGTAAACCACCGGAAACTTTGTAGGCACCCTGTTCAAATTTACCGCCAGCATGAAGCGTAGTAGCCGCTAACTCAAGGGCTGATTTCTTAAGTTTAGGGTGGAGGTCAGTCGGAATACCCCGGCCGTCATCAGTAACCCTAACTTTATTATCCGACAAAAGTGCGACCTCTATATTCTTGGCGTGTCCGGCCATCGCCTCATCAAGCGAGTTATCAAAAACCTCCCATATCAAATGGTGCAACCCCTCAACTCCGGTCGAACCGATGTACATTCCCGGTCTTTTCCGGACTGGTTCCAAACCCTCCAAAACATGGATGTCTTTGGCGGTATATGTTCCACCTGACGACGAGGTGACTTGTTTTTTTTCATCTTTTTTGGTCTCTTTTTTGGGCATATTACAAATGAGCATCCCGCCTTGGCGGGACAATTAATTAACTTCCTAATTGTAGCATTTCGGGGGCTACAAATCAACATCAAAATTATCTCAATTCCGCACCGAATCGTTCTGATGTTTGTTTGTAAATTTTATCCTGAATCGGATCTATTTCTTCGACTGTTAGAGTGCGTTCATTGGAGCGATAGATAATTCTGTAGGTGTAGCTGATCTTGTCTGGTCCAAACTTTTCGGTATTTTCGTACTTATCCAAAAGCTCCACCTGTTCCACAAGATCGCCCCCCAATTCCCTAATCAGATCAAAATAATCATTTGGAATAAAGTCTTTGCCGACAACAAAAGATATGTCTCTTGTTATCTGCGGATATTTGGAAACTTCTTTGAATTTATTGCCAAGTTTAAGCTGTTTTTTAACCCTAGAGTCATTGGACCAGAACAATCTTATATCTGGCAATTCCATACTAACCATAGCCAACCGTTCAATTCCAGGCCCGAATGCCCAACCGTTCCATCGAGATGAGTCCATTCCGAATTTTTCCAAAACACTCCCCTTAACCACTCCGCTGCCCAAAACTTCCAGCCATTTGCCATTCTTCTCGACTTCCATTTGAAGTGATGGGTCAGTGTATGGAAATGTATCTGGAAAAATTTTTAGTTTGGCATCAGCACCAAATACCGCCCGAGCAATAGCTCGTAAAGCTTGTTCTAAATCATCCAATCCAATTATTTTTTTATCTTTTGGGGTTAGATACCAACCGTCAATCTGGTGAAAAACATTCATGTGATTTCGATCTATCTCGTCTTTGCGATAAACCTTTCCGAAAGAAAAACAACCAACTGGTTCACCAGCGGCCATGCGTCTTTTTACATCTTCGTTCTGAAGATAGTAATACCACATCACAGTCGTGTGAGTGCGAAGAATGTGTTTGTCATCAACATAATAAGTGTCGGACTTGGAACGAGCGGGATGGTCGACCGGAAAATCAAATAAATCAAAACTTATATCTGCCGGGACTATTTCCGGTACTTTGATAACATCAAAACCCTTAAAATCTGACAAAGCAAGAATGCGTTGCACAACCTCATTGATTGGACTGCCTGGGGTTCGAGATAAATCAGGCATAGCCAAATAACGCTTTATGCGTTCACTTTCGACATCGTGCCGATCCTCAAGTTGCCGTTTGAGGCTTTCCTCTTCTTCGAATTTTATTTTAATATCTAACATAAATTTAACTACCTGGCATATCTAACCAAAAAAACCAGTAAACAAACAACCAAAGAAACAATAAGACCTATTTTAAATGACTTATAGAAATCCGGCCAATCCGGCTTAAGTTTGAATCTATTAAACACCAAGGCGCCAAATCCCCACAAGGTCATAAAAAGCGATGTAAAAAATAAATATTTAATCTGGGCATTTGACTTGTACGGATCAATGTTAAATGAGATAGTCAAAAGCCCCACGATGGACAGTCCTGTTACTAAAAAAATCACCAAAACATACCACTTCATAATATTCAGATAACTAATACTATCAAGGATTTTAAGGAAAAACAACGAGGTATTTTGACTATTTTGAATTTTTAGAGTATTTTATAGCCAGAACTTTAATAAACCAGGAGTTTGTAATGCTTGTTTCCAACTTGGCAAACGTTAATTGGTTTAAATCTAAACCCCCGAAAAGTCCGGCATTAATATTCTTAAATAAAAACGGCGGTAAAATAACTTATTCTTGGGAAGATTACAAACAAAATGCTATTTGGGCCGCTACTGGCCTCAAAGATCTGGGTGTTAGGGAGAATGATTTCGTTGCCATAATTCCCCTGAATCTGCCGGAATCTTTTTTTGTTCTTTTGGGAATCATGCTTATTGGAGCGATACCGGTTCCAATTAATCCTCAATTGGTCAGAGAACCAGGCCTAAAAGAGCTCAAATCCATTTTAAACGATTCCAAACCTAAGCTATTTTTAGCAAATTATTGTCTAGAAAAGTATCTCAAAGAATTAAGTCCGTTTCCCATAGGACTTGTGTTAACAACCGGCAAATTTAGCGATCAAGACAAATCTCCTTCTGGATATCAAAAAAGGTCAGATCTTCAAAGACTTCTGGTGATGCCTTATACCTCCGGAACTACTGGCGGCCCCAAAGGAGTTATGTTGAGCCACGGCAATATAATCGACAGGGTTGGAGTAATTACTCAAGTATTAAGAGTAAATCCAAAAGATCGACTTTTATCTTATTTATCTTTGGGCCATATATCAGAATTAATCGCCACATTTTTTAGCCAAATGAAAGCCGGCTATACGGTTTATTTCACAGAACATGCCATAGAGCTTATTGAGGATAAGAAAAAATTCAAAAAAGCCTTTCCGTCAATTTTGCAATCGGTCAAACCGACTGTTTTTCTGGCCGTTCCCAAAGTTTGGCAGAATATTCGAAAAGAAATTGAAGAAAAAACTAAACATATTCCATTTGGATTAGGCGATTCCGGTTCAGTTAGAAACCTCCTGGTTAGGCTTATAAAAAATCGCCTTGGCCTAAATAAGACAAGGTGTTTTATAAGCGCCGGTTCAAAAATCGGCCAGGATGATAAAAACTTTTTTGCTAGCATGGGAATTTATATTGACGATATTTATGGACAGACAGAAACCGGTGGGCCGCTGACAATCAACGGCAAGATTTTGGGAGATGCCCGAGTGTATCTAGGAGAAGAAAACGAGATCCTAGTTGAAGGACCGAATGTCATGATGGGTTATTATAAAAGACCAAAACAAGAGGGACCCTACCACACCGGTGATGTTGGAACTATCGGCCAAGAAGAAAACATTCACTACAACGGCCGGTTGGGTGATGGTTTCAAAAATTCCCAGGGAGAGTTTATTTCTCCAGGAAAAGTAGAGGAACTTGAAGAAGCAGTCAGAAAAATTGATGGGGTTGAGGAAACAATTGTCTGTGGGGCTGATAAACCTTACAATATAGCTCTTGTCTTTTCTTCTAGACCTTCCGAGGAACTGCGTTGCAAACTTGAAGCTGAAATTACTCAAATCGGCCAAGGAATGTATAGAATAAGAAAAATTTTATTGCTTAATTCTGCTGAACTTGAATTTACGCCGACATTGAAAATAAAAAAGAAAGCAATGCTGAAAAAATTCGAAAAAGAAATAAATGAATTGTAAGCCCCGAAAAGGGGTTTTTATTTTTCTGGCGGGAGTGACGGGACTCGAACCCGCAACCTCTTCCGTGACAGGGAAGCGCTCTAACCAATTGAGCTACACCCCCAAATTTTTACTCAAAAATCTTACCATATTTTTGGTTAAATTAAAAGTATTTGTATTGATTCAACAAAATTTTACCTGTCAAATGATTCTTTTTGAGATGCTGCGGATAAACGAATTAGAAAATCTTGAGGATTTTGAGCAATTTTTTTGTGAGCATCATATAATGTTTTCTCTCCGGCGTAACTAACTGCCGAACGAAGATGTCCGCTGATTCTGTTTATCACGCTAATAATACTGCCAACATAAGGAACCTTAACCGACTGGCCTTCTTGAGGCGTACTTAACGCTTCATCCAGATTATCTGAATTAGAATTATCAGCTACGGCTTCCGGCGAGGTCATCCCCCGGTAGATTTTAACTCTTTGTTTTGTTATGGGGTCATCAGTAATAAATCCCGGGCTCTCGTCAGTACCGGATAACATACTTCCGAGCATAACAGTTGAAGCACCGGCGGCAATTGCCATAAAAATATCTTTGTCATTCTTTATTCCCCCATCGGCAATAATTGGAATTTTTCCGTTTGTGGCAAGGTATGCTTCTCTTATGGCTTGCATCTGTGGTATACCGGCCCCGACCTCAAGACGAGTCCGGCATCCTCTGCCAGGCCCGACGCCAACCTTTATGGCATCAGCGCCAAGTTCCATTAAAAATTTAGCCCCTCTTTTCGTGGCCACATTACCGCAAACAACGGGAACATTTTTAAATTTTGATCTAAAATTTTTAAAAGCCTTTTTAAGAAGATCTGAATCAGCATGAGCCACATCCATTAAAATACAGTCGACACCGGCCCTAAGCAAGGCTTCTGATCTGTCCAAATAATCACCTGAAGCGCCAATAGCCGCACCAGCCAAAAGCCGTCCCTTTTTGTCTTTATTTGAGTAGGGTTTTTGTTTAGCAAGCCGAAGATCTTTCATTGTTATCAAGCCCTTGATTCTCCTGTTCTTGTCAATTAATGGCAATTTTTCAATTCTATTCTGGAACATAATCCTTTCCGCTTCCTGAATGGAAATTCTCGACTTAGCCGTCACTAAGTTTTTATACGGAGTCATAAACTCTTCCACCAAATATTCGTTTTTTTCATCATTTCTTAATAAGTCCCGATGAGACAATATTCCGGCTAATATTTTTGTACCCGGTTCTTCTTCCAACAATATTCCGCTAACTCCTTTTTTGTTTATTATATTTTTAGCTTCTTTTATCGTGGCTTTTTTATAAAGCACTATAGGGTTTTCAATAACAAACGAGTGTTGGGTTTTCACGTATTTTACCCTAGCCGCTTCGTCTTCAATGGAACAATTCCGATCAATAAAACCAAAACAACCTTCAAGAGAAAGTGTGTTCATCATTTTTTCCCTGGTTACGGTATCCATATTCGCCCCGATAATAGGCATGTTGATGGAAATGCCTTTTGTGAGTGGCATGGTCAGATTAATTTCTTTCCGGGTTGAGACCGTGCCGTGTTGAGGTCTTAACAAAAAATCATCGAAGGTAGCTCCGTAAAATATTTCCTCCAGTTTTTTATCTGGATTCGGCACCAATGTAAATTATCAGAAAAATAGAAATAAAAAAAGGCCGTAAGCCACTTTAATCCCGATAAATTAATCCCCCGCGCCATCTGGAAATAAATTCTTCCTTGGTTAAAAAATAATTATGGTCATGAACATGGCCATCAGGATCTTGGATATAATATCCGATTATTTCGCCGTCGGATTCTTGAAAGCCATGAACAATCAACATGTGACTGCTTTGAGATCTGTAAATTGAGACCAGCACCGGCCAACCATTTTTAAGACTGCGATTGACTATCAAAAGACCGACCCCTTTTTCTTCCGGCGTATAGAAAAATTTCTCGGCATATTTAAGTCCCAGTCCAAAATCTTTAGCCAGTTCTACAATAACCGAATGTTTCCAACCGACATTTTCAAGATAACCGTCTTTGGCGAATCCCATCTTCACCAAGTCCGTAACCGAGGCATTAAATTTAGAATCGTGAAATTTTAACAGCATCCACAATGAGCAGACAGCGCATATCCGATATGACCATTCTGAATCATGTTTTGCGTCATGCTGATTGCAGATCGGAAGTTTTATTTTAATTTCACGCATTATTCGTTATCCAGTTCAGGATGCCAGTAGATTTTTTCTATTTTGCGGGTGCCGTTATACGTATAGTGATGTTTGCAGGGAAAACCGGTACCCTTTGAGTCGTTGCTTATCGCCATATCGCCACCGACATAAAATCCGTTGTGGGCGTGCATCTTTCCATCGTCATTCCCAAGTTTCTTATCCCAAACTACCACCGTCCCAGGTTTTAATTCTTTAATTTCATACCAGCCATTTGAGAGCATATCTTTTGTAGTGCTGTCTACGTTAGCATGGATATATTGTATCCATCGAGGTTTCTTAAAAAATTCCAGCGTTGAGTTTTGAAGATAGAGTATGGCTGAAACCAAAACTCCGCAAGACCACCTGCCGTCATTATAGACATCCTGCATTTCTCCGTCCTTCTCCACATAAAAATTGCGGAACATCCAATTCTCTCCTTTTGCTGAATTCTCTATTTGAGCGAGATAATTCTTTTTGAACAATAGTTTCATTGTTTTAAAAATACAAAAAAAGTGACTTCCCGTCAAAAAACCGCTTCAGCGGTTTTTTGACACTACTAACTATTTTCTACTTACTACTTACTACTTTGGGGCTATTTCTCTCCACTTAGGAATTGGTTTTTGAATTATGAGGGGGCCTTTAGTTTTAATGCAAGTTTGGTCGGCATTGTCAGTCGCTGTCAAAGTTACATAATAAGAACCTTCGGTTACGTAAGTATGCGATGGGTTTTGAGTCGTTGAAGAGCCGCCATCGCCGAATGTCCAACTCCACTCGCGGCCGTTGGAATTGCCATTAAACACCGTTGTATCGGTAAATTGAACCAATTTATTAAGAGGCGGGCTAGGATTGTTTTGCACCCCGTTAGCAGTCCAAGAAAAATCAACTTGTGGATAGGCATACGACGGAGTTTTCCATGAACCCGAACCGCCTCCTCCGCAACCCGGTCCATTGCATGTAGTATAGGAATTTGCCCAACCTGAAATAGCGTCATAACCGCTCCAAGTTCGCACGCGGGCTTTGTAAGTGGTATTGAATTCCAATACGCCTTGTCCTGTAAAATAAGCACTGGAACCCGAAATTATTTTACCTGTATCCAAAACAGGGTTATTAAAATTACCCGTATCTGTAATCTGCACCTGATAGGCGCTTTGGGGACTGCCGGCCAAATCTGAATATGACCAGCCTACAGTTACCGCTGATCCTGAAACACAATAATCCGGTTCAGTTATTGTTATATTTGAAGTTGTCGGAGGAGGAGCTGTAACAGTCACCTGTGCGCTCTGAGTGTCAGAACCATTGCCGGAACACGTAAGCGTATAAGTATACGTCTTGACCTGATTCAAGGCTCCGGTAGACTGACTCCCTGAAACATTTGGGGTTGTTGAACCTGACCAGTCTCCGGATTTGGTACACGAACCGGCATTTGTTGAAGTCCAGGAAATAGTTGAGGAACCGCCATAAGCAACCGAGGTTGGGTTGGTACTGATGGACACAGTGGGAGCTCGTACTGTCACAAGCACAGAAGCATTTACCGCTGAACCATCAAGTCCCTGACAAGTCAGGGTATATGTCGCATTGTTGACAAGAGGACCTGTCGTGTCTGAACCGGAAGTGGGGTATGAGGCGCCATTTATGGTACAAGAGGTGGTATTGGTTGAACTCCAAGTTACAGTCGAAGCGGTATTGTAATCAATGGGATTTGGATTGGCGCTGATAGTTGCGGTTGGCGCAGGAGTGTATATAATATTAAAAGTGATTGTATTGCCATTGCTTAAATTAGCAGAACCGGGAGAAATACTTTTTGTATAGTTACTAAAATTCGTCGCATCAATAGAGTATGCGCCAGTCGGTTTGTTGGTATAGCATGCGCTTGGAGCCGGACCGCTGCTAAACCCGCCATTCGCCGGCGCAGTTGTCGTCCACCAAGAAGTATTAAAAGGATTGCCGTTTTGATCTTTAGAAATCACACAGACGGTGCCGGCTTGAGGAGCAGTTATAGTAAAAGTTGAGCTTGACGACCCTCCGGCATTGGCAAAATAAGTATCTGCACCGGTACTTATACCACCTTCCGGGCTCGGAGGATTAGTTGTCTCCCTTCCGGAGAACACGATTTCATAACGTCCTTCTCCTAAATTGGAAGTGGAAATTTGAAATCCATCAGATCCGTCCTGCCAATTCCTAAATCTGAATGTCCTCTGTAAAAAAGCTCCTATGCCCTGATATGGATCATCTGTGCAGAATATCGATTTTCCATCATCAATATTTCTATAATCGCTTCCTGAAAACAGATCCGTACCAGTAATAACAGTAAAAGAAGAATTATCAACTATGGGCGAACCGTCTTGGTTATACCCCGTGATTTCATATTTGCGGAGGTCATACCTTAAATCTGCTATGTCTCGGTTCATTTTCTGAGCAATGGCAATAGCACCGTTTGGTTGTTCAACACCATTTGCACATGGAGTTTCGTCGGCTTCAGCCCAAAACTCACCGGTTACAGTAACATTTTGAGCTTCGCCTTGGTTAAATAAAAGAGGAGTAGTTTCCAGTGCTCCCGAAAAGGCTAGGGATTCATTCTTCAGCAACAAAATTCCGGCAAACATTAAAAAGCCTACAAAAAACACTTTAAATAATCCCTGTTTGTTCATTACCTATAATTATAGATCTATTTTAAAAAACAAAAAAGGAGGCAATGCACATACGGCATCTGCCTCCTGTCCTTACTGTTGTATAGTACAGGCGTTCGTCAGGGTGAATCTTGCATATTCACCCCCAAGGTCGCCTGACACCATCTTTGTTAACTCGATCATCTCACCGATCAGTAACCTCCTACCGACAATGTGGGAACTACTGGACCCGCCGAAAATGAAGCGCGCGTCATCACGGGCCCACATTTCGTACTCTCCTGGGCTGATATTCTCAAACCCAGAGACGCTAATCCAATGGCCGTTCGGCTCGTTGTCCCCCAAACGGACAACGCCGAACGCCTGCCACTGGAATGCTTGCCCAGTGGCAGTACGCATCTTGATGTCAGGCGTTACGTTTTTAGACGTAAAGTCTGAAATTTCCTGACGGAAATAATGAACGGGTGCAAGCGTGCACCTCTTGTTAGGATCCGTTGGTTTCGTCGGCGATCCTCCGCACGCAAGGAGCGTGCCGGACACGACGGCGGCCAAAAAGCCATTCAGCAGATTCTTCGTCATTGTCGCACCCTCCTTTCTTCGGGGTTTGAATTGTCAGGCGGTGCAGCGGAATGCCACACCGGTACATATCTATATTATAACACTTTTGCTACCATAAAGTCAACAGCCAAAAATAAGGGTATTGTTGGCTGTTTTAGTAATTTTGGGGAACATCTATTTTATCCACGAGTTGTTCTGTTTTATCGTAGGGTAAGGTCGAAAAGTATGCCACTATTTTGTCACCAATTTTAATTTCGGATAATTTTATATTTTGGTAACTGAAACCTTTTTTAGAAAGGCTAGACCAGGTATAAAGAGTTGCGTTACTAGTTATGGCAATTTTCGCCTCATACTTGATAACTGTTTGGCCATCTGTTTTATAAGCAACCGGAGCGGTATAGTATATTTTGTTATTTTCTATTTTATCTACCTTACCGCTGACCGAGTATGTTTTAATCTTAATATCATCCGGAGGCAAGACAAGCTTCTCTTGTTCTTGAGTAGTTATGTTTATTTTTATGTAATTTAAAAACCAAACCGCCAAAGCCACGACCAAGACAGCAATAATAAAAGTTATTTTCCTTTCCAGGTCTTTTTTCATTTGTTTTGTGCCTAAAATTAAAACAAATACCGGCTAATCATAACTGCTGTATTAATTATAACAGGTTCAGCAAAAAATACTCGCGACTTGTTCACAACAAAACCCGCCTTAGCGGGTTTACTGTTTACTAAAATATCTTTATTCCTACGCCGATATAAAGCACGGGTATTAAATTTCTTTCTTTTTTTGAACTTTGAAAATCCAGGTTGCCGTCATCCGAGAAATAAAACTCATTAACAACAAAACCATTAATTCCAAACCTAGCGCCGCCTTCAAACATCATCGGTCCGGCTTTTCGACTCAAGCCAGTCTCAAAAAACAGGCCCGCCAAACCGGTACTTTTGATATCAAAGGGCACATTGGCATTTCTTTCAAGATACACTCTCTCATAAGAAACAAGCTTGTCACCGGAATATTTAAAGTTGGTGTGCTCAAAACGGGGCGAGGGTTTGCCCCACTCCATGCCTACCCCCGGCTTAAAGTCAAACCATCTTGTTTTGAATTTCCAGAATAACTTTCCATTAACAAAGTGGCCGTAATTGGAGCTGGAGAAATCTTCTTTTTTGTAGCCAAAGGAGAAACCACTGATAGTTAATCGGTTCCGTGCCATATAATGCTCAATCCCGATCCAAAAATCATTAAAGCGGTAATTGTTGCCGTAAAGATCGAAATTTCCTCGTATTAATTCTGTTTTAACATAAGTTCCGGAATTTTCTTTTTGGAAATTCTTATCTTTCGACGAATCATCCTGCGCAAATAACGAGCTACCAAAAAAACCGAACAAAAAGATAATCAAAAACAAACGAGCTTTATTTCTTAGAGACATGCCTACTCCGTTCCCGCTAAAGCTTTAAATAACGGCGAGTAGGTCTGATTAGGACCGCGCGGATTAAAAATTAAACTAAAACCAGAATCGGGAGGCGTGTCTCCGCTCCAAAGCGCATACCAATATATCCTTTCCGCCCCCAAGGAACTGGCTAAACGAGGATAGAAAGAACCCACATGATAAATCTGCCTGGCGGGATCAGAAATTCCAGTTTCGGTAACCCAAATCCTATATTTACCCCCAAGATAACGATTTATGGCTGAAGCATAGCTAGCCAAAGCGCTATCGGTATAAACATTAATGGCAACTACGACTTTTTGCGGAGAAATCCTGTCCGGTTTAAGTCCCAGTTCAGACATTTTTCTTAATTCGTCAGCGCCATAGGAACCGGCACCGAACGTAGATTGGGTAACTAATGTCAAATGGGGATATTTTGATTGGACATGATCGTATATTTTCAAGAATGCTTTCATGTAATCCTCGATCGGCATATTACTGAACCCAGCCGATTTGTTAATTGTGCTTACTTCATTCCCTATCTGGATAATCTGGACGCCTGGATTGAAAGAAATATACATATCCATCGTCTGCTCTATGTTCGAATCAAATAATCTTTCATTTGGAATCGAACCGAACACTTCAATATCAAGAGATTTAATCATTTGCGTAACCCTATTAGGATTCACACCAATTGACAACCTGACTCCCCTTACCATGCCCCTTGACTTGAGAAGTTTCAGGGCAGTTTCATATCCATTTATGGCGCTCCCATCGTCATGAACAACGATATAAGGCGACCATCCAATTTGACCTTCCGGTGTATCCACCGGAATCAAGCCGTTACTCGATGTCGATGATATCGATGACGGGGCAGAAGGAGAAGTAAATTTAGAATTACAACCAGCTAAAAATACCACTAGAAAGACTGGAACGGCCGCCTTCACTAAATTCATTCCATGCCCTTTTTAAAAGGACGATAATAATAATTATTTAACATTAAATCCAACAAAAAACAATTCCAATCCCTTTTTTAGTTCAGAAGGCCGTTGATATCCGAAATGATTATTCTTTTCTGTTCCATTGAATCTCTGTCGCGAATAGTGACCGTACCATCTTCAAGCGTTTGGAAATCAACTGTAATACAGACTGGCGTGCCAATTTCATCCTGCGAATAGTAGCGTTTTCCGATATTCCCTCGGTCGTCCCAGACAACAGAAAATTCTTTTCGGAGCGAGTCGTAAATTTCTTTAGCTTTTGAGACCAACTCCGGTTTGTTTTTTAATAACGGAAATACGGCCGCTTTGTAGGGCGCAAGTTTTGGATGGAGCTTCAGAACCACGCGGTCTTCCTCTTCGCAGTAAGCATCGAGTAAGAAAAATAGTAATGCCCGGTCAACTCCACCCGATGTTTCGATCACCCACGGAATAAAACGCTCTTTAGTTTCCGGATCAAAATAAGACAAGTCCTGTCCGGAAAATTTACTGTGTCGCGACAAATCCCAATCGGAGCGATCGTGAATACCTTCGCATTCTCTCCAGCCAAACGGGGTCTCGTATTCGATGTCCCATGCTTCTCGAGCATAGTGCGCTAATTCTTCCGAATCTTGTTTGCGAAAATGAATCCTGTCTTTATCCATGCCCAATGATAAATACCATTTCATCCTCAATTCTTTCCAATAACCAAACCATCTTTTCCATTCTTGTTGATCAGGTTTTATGTACCACTGAAGTTCCATCTGTTCAAATTCTCTAGATCGATATGTAAAATTTCCGGGGGTAATTTCATTGCGAAAGGCCTTGCCGATTTGAGCAATTCCGAATGGAATTTTTGGATGCATAGAATCAATAATATTTTTGAAATTAACATGAACGCCTTGTGTAATCTCTCCCCTCAAATAGACGCTCGACTTTTCACTCTCAACAACCCCAAGTTTTGCTTCAACTAACAAATTGAATTTTTTGGGCTCAGTCCAGTCAATGTTTTCATTTCTTTTTTTGTGCCATTCTTCATGGTGTTTTTTTTCTTCGTTTTGATCGGACCTTACTCTTTCGTGGCAAACTTTGCACTCAATGAGTGGATCATTAAATGTCTCGGTATGGCCGGAACTCTGCCAAACTTTCGGATTCATCAGAATAGCGGCTTGGATTCCAAAAATATTTTCATTTGATTTCACAACGCTGTCCCACCACGACTGTTTTAGATTGTGCTTAAGCTCAGCGCCCAACGGTCCGTAATCCCATGTGCCACGCAATCCGCCATAAATCTCCGACCCCGGAAATATGAACCCGCGCCGCTTGCATAGTGAAACTATTTTTTCCAATTTATCAGACATTGGTTTAGAAATTAGTAATTAATAATTAGAAATTTACTGCACTACCCCTTCTCCTGAACGATCGACAAGATCGTTGCTAGAAATATCCCGGACAGGAACAATTATATTCTGTTTGGTAAAAGTATCCACCCCTGAAAGTTTGGAATCTTTTACTAGAAAGACTGGGCTTCCTGTTTGGCTGGTTGACGGATTTATACTTATCTGAAAACTTGCCTCATATTTAGATCCGGTCACGCCAACTCCTTGCGGTAAAACTCCGGGATTCCAAGCCACTTCGGAAATATTTTTATTGAATGTCGGTTCCGGCTGTCCCGAACCGACACTTACAATGCTTCTCCAATTTACGCCCGCTGACAATAAGCCGGTTATTTTAACTCCGCTCATATCATTTCCAGGGTTGGTAATCTGCCAATGAATCGTAAAAGAGGTCTCCTTTCCAACTTCCGGCGGCAAAGGGCCGGACGAACCAAAAGCTGTATCATTATAGTAAGCCGTCTGTTTTAGCGTCGGCTGAGTAGATATTTTAGTAACCAGATTGGATTCCGCAAAAATTTCATCCCCACCAATGTCGGACGGCACATTCGGAGTACTTAATCTTGTTGAAGCCCTAACAAAAAGATTTTTGGAACCGGTTGAGCCAGAAGGAATACCGTCCTTAAGCTTAATCCTGAAAGATACCTGCCCCTTTTTGTTGGGAGACAGATTTGCAAAATCCGATATCGTGCTTGCGTTCCATAAAATTGTACCATTTGAACTGTCGTAATAACCGCCTTTCGTATCTAAGCTTGAAATGTCATACATGTCCCCTTCCAATTTGATTAGCAAGTTTACTCCAATAAGATTGTAGTTGGAACTATTGAAATATTTGATTGTATAATTTAAATCATCGCCGGCAAAAGCAGAGTAATCAGAAGAATCGTTTACCGAGATCGCCGTACCCAATAAAGCATTGGCAACAACTGATGAAGTTTCGGATTTTTCATAATCAATATATTGATCGCCTATTTTTCTTTTTAAAGCTACGGAGATATTTTTTGTTTCTCCTTCTTTTCCATTCAAAAGTCCGCTAATGCTTATCCTTCCGCCGTTACCCTTTTTGAGAACAGGAATGACCCAAACATAATTTTCCGTGTTTGGCGAAGGAGATGATTTCTGAACACTAAACCCATCAGGATACTTAAACTCAAATCTCAAATCATAAATATCACCGTTGGACTCGTTTCTGTAATCCAACACATAACTGATCGCTTGGCCGGGAACTGAATTAGGAGGAGCAGATAAAGTGAGAGACACCGGCAGACTAATCATCGTGGTAGAGAGAGAAGCAGTCTTTTCAAAAACAGTTTTTAAACTTCCCGCCCCAAAAGACAGATCAATTTTTGCTGTTTTGATATTTCCCCTGTTGCCCACCAAAAAAGCGGTGAAATCTTTTTCTCCGGACTGACCAACGGCCAACTGGTCTAAAGTGAATATTTCTGAAAATGTATCTTTTCCGTCTAAGACAGGCCCGCCTCCAGATGGCAAAACAACCGAACCGTCAGGATAAGTAAACTTGAAACTAAGGCTGTTCAGGTTCAGCTTGGTGGTATTTGAATACTTAACCTTATAAACAACCTCGTCTCCCACAGACGCCTGGGTCGGACCTTCTATTTCCAGTTTGACCCCGGATTCAGAAAAAGACGGGCTTCCAAACCAAAACGAAAGGAAACTGACGATAGCCAGCAACAAAGCCAGTAAGATCAGCCATTTCAAAAGTTTATTGTGTGAATATAAAAATTCCATCTGCTCAATCTTATCTTAACACAGAATGGAGAAAATTTAATGACTTTAATCTAAATCCGGCGTTGTATTCAAAAGCGTCATCCAGCATTGTAAATCCGGGCCGAGTTGCGTCAAAAGAAGCTGAAGCGGCAATTTCGGGAGAATACCCGAGCAATCCCAGCAAAGCAAACTGTTTTTGTCTTAAAAAAGTTAAGCTCGGCTCAAACCGGTTTAACTTATCAAACAGACCGGTCATAAAATTCCAAAGTTTTTCATCTTTATCCATTTCGGGAACCATCTTATCAATCACTTCGGAGAAAAAACTCGCAACCGCCAAAGAAAGAATCGAGCTTTTCAAATCCCGGTATGAATTCTCCGACTGGGCTCCGGCAATTACCGGCAAGGACCGCCCTTGTATAAGATCAAACTCCACAAGGTTTAAGGTATCTAAATGCATGGCTTGAATAGAACTGTGTTTTAAAATACTTTTAGCAATGGCGGTAAGCTTCCCAAGTTCCTGTGTATAGCAAGTCACGAACTGATCGAATTCGTTGGTGTTTTGCTTTTTTATAATTATCGCCTTAATCAGCATTTGATATTTGAAACTTTGATATATTGACAGTTTTGCCGCCATTTACTAATATTATACTGGCATTAAACACTTTTCTGGAGGTTTGAAATGAATGCACTTCGCCTCTTGTTCCTTGCAATTTTGACACTCCTGTCATTGCCGTTCCTCCCTCGTGAATAGCTACATTCAGCAACTATGAAAATTTTTGGTGTTGGTGTTTACACGCCAAACGATGTGGGTATCATGATGCTCCTGGGATTATTCGGAGTAATAGGGGTCATGGTCATAAACTCAGTAATCTGGGCACTTTTTATCGAACCAGTTTGTTTGCGATTGCGAAAGTAAACTCATCGTCCGGAACCGTTTAGCGGCTCCTTTTTTATTCCGCTCTTCAGTTTGTTTAATTTTTTGTTCTAAATTATCCATTACAAATTTGTAAGATAGGTTCTAATAAATTTATCAGTTGCCATAACCGTTTCTTTTTTTATTTTTGGGTTGCTAGACGCAACCCATTTCGCAAAGTTATACAATTCTGTATTATCAACCCTAATCCACTTATTATTTTTATACAAAAAGTAAAACAAAGTAACCATGGCAATTCTTTTGTTGCCGTTTTTAAAAGGATGGTTTTTTATCATCAAATAAAAAAGTACTGCCGCCTTTTCAATCAGTCCCTTATATAATTTCTTTCGGCTAAATGTTTGGAATGGCATCGCTAAGCAGCTCTCTAGAATATTCGGATAACGAGAGCCAAAATCGGGAATCGGCTCATTCCATTCCATAAACTTTTTAGCCAGACGATGGGCCACATATTCTATTTCCAAAATTGATAAAGATTTCATTCTTGGCCAAGTAACTTTAAGGTTTCGCCGTATTCCTTAACGGTCCGGTCAATTGCCTCGTCAATCTCGCTCTTTTTTTGGGATGTTAAAAAATTGCTGGATAGGCCAAGCATGTCCTTCTCCGCAATAATAAAGTTACGGCCGACTTTTTTGGCTTTAATCTGGCCGCTTTTTATTTTCTTGAATACGGCCACTCGACTTATCCCCAGCATCTTGGCCACTTCGCTTGTTGAAAGATATTTATTCATAATGATAAGTTATCACATGTTAACCTTATGGTCAATGGTTAACATAGGATTTATTCCGCCATTTTTAATAATTCTTCCAAAACGACCGAGAGTTCGACAACTCCGTCTTCTTCGGAAATGTGGCCTTTATTTTTCAGAACGATAATCTTCGCGTTTAAATTATTTCTAAACAATTCCGAGTTAATTAAAGAAACATAGGGGTCATTATCCGAAGCAATCAAGACAAAATTATTTGTATGCTGTTTTGTTTTCTCAAAATCAATTGGTGTGTTTATCCACTCATCGGCTATTTCTCTAGTATAAGTTTCGTCCCAGACTCCATCAGTTAAATTAAACCATCCGGCTACGAATACTACTCCGCCAACTTTTTGGTCGTCAGGCAATTGCTCCAAGTACCTCATTATCGCCTGGCAACCGATGCTATGACCAACAAAGTAAGTATTCTCGTCAGTCAACCCTACAACTTCGGACAGCTTTCTCAACCAAGATTTTATAGTAGGCTTATCTGTGTCGGGCATCTCCGGAATCATTACTTCGAATCCTCTCGTCTCTAATTCGTTCTTAAGCCAAACCAGCCACTCCTCGTTTGGCCAACCTCCCCAACCGTGAATTATGAGCACTCGTTTTTTCATTTCCTCAGTCCAATCCAAATTTTACGTTGCGGAGCAAGTTCAAATTCTTTCTCAATATCATACGCTTTTTCGTCATGAGGCCCGTTGCGAAATTCTGAAAGCAAGACTTCCTTTTTTATTTCGTCCGACCATTGGCGAATAGCCTCTGATATTTCTTTGTCATCACTGTGCCATTGGCCAAATATTTCATCATCAACTTTATATTTGGCTTCTTTTCTCATGTCCTGTATTTGTCGCATCAATTCTCTGGCATAACCCTCATAGACAAGCGTCTGGTCAAGTTCGATATTCAAACAAACCAACTCCTTCTGACTTTTATCATAAACAATTTCTTTTACATTGAGTTCTTCTTTAACCAAAATCTCCAGATCTTTCGGAAATTCGTTTGAGAGCCCCAGATGTACTGCCCTTAACGGCTGGCGGACTTTGATTTGTTTTTCTTTTCTTTGGGCTAAACCCAATGTAACAATGTTTTTAATTTCTTCCATCTGCTTCTCCAGTTCTTTGTTTATCTGTTTCTTGTTTACTTGAGGCCAATCGTGAAGGTGTACGCTTTCAGTCCCCGAGGACCGTCCTCGGTGGAGGCGCATATGGATGTCCTCTGCCATAAAAGGAATGAACGGGGCGATAACTTTGGCAATCTCCAAAAGCAAAAATCTTAAAAGCCCTAGGGCCTCTTTTCTTTTTCTTGAACGCCTGAGCCACCAGTTAGAAAGGTCCTCCGCAACAAATTTTTCGATCGTTTTTGCCGCCGAAGTCGGATCGTATTTATCCAAGCCGTCTGATACTTCTCCTAGCAATCTGTTTAATTTTGACAGTATCCACCTATCGAGCAGATTCAGATTTTTGCCTTTAGTATCGTGGAAAGAACCGAATTCTCCTTTTCCGTATAATTCATAAAATCTTAAACAATTGTCAAGCGTACTGAAAAATCCTTTCTGTTTATCTTCTATTTCTCTAGGGATTACGCTTTTACTTTCACCTATCGTCATTGACGACAAAAAATACCACCTCAACACATCAACGCCGTATTTATCCATAAATTCCATGACCGGCACATAATTTCCTTTTGACTTGGACATTTTGGCGCCTTTTTCATCAAGCGTATGCCCAAGCACCATTACATTTTTATATGGCGCACCTTTTTCAAGCAGAGTTGATATGGCAAGAAGCGTAAAAAACCATCCTCTTGTTTGATCTATCGCTTCAACTATAAAGTCAGCGGGGAATTGCTCTTTGGATATTTTTTTATTATCGAAGGGCCAATGCCACTGGGCATAAGGCATAGCGCCGGAATCAAACCAGACATCAATTAAATCAGGCACTTTTTTCATATCTGAACCGCATTTAGAACACTTGAGAACAACGCTGTCTATATACGGCCGGTGCAAATCCAACTCACCCAATTCGTTGCGCGGAATTTTAGACCAATTAAGGTTTTTAATCTCAGCAATGCGCGGATACCATTGTGCCTTCCCTTCTTTATTCAATATCTGATCTCCGGTCAATCCTTCAGCGATTGTGTTCAACAACCAAAGAGGATCGCCATGGCTCACGATTAAAATATTTTTATTTTTATATTTTGCTTCGAGTTCAAACATAAATTCCGTCATGCGTTTACGAACATCATTTAAACTTTCGGCATCGCGCTGGCGTGAATCCATAGTTCGATCTCCTCCGCCACCTGCGATATAACGAGATACCGGCTTACCATCCCAACCAGAAGCAGATCGATACTCATGTAATCGTTCGTCAATCACAACTTTTTGATGCAGTATTTTGCCGGCAATTGAGGCTGTTTCGTGAGTTCGAATGAACGGCGAACTAAAAATATAATCAACCCCCTCCAGTTTTAACAGTTCAATGGACTTCTCAACCATTTTTTCACCTTCGGAGGTAAGGTGGTAAGCATCGTTTTCCTGACGAGTGTTCACGATCGCATCGCCCCCTTCATTCCGAGTAGAAAAGCCGTGGCGCATAATGTAATATGTATTTTGGGGACTAACTGAAAGTTTCTCGAGTTCTTTAACCGAACCGATCGTAGTTTTGTTGTCACACCCGCCCGACCGAACACTCTCGGTAGTTCGAACGGGTTGATTGCATTCCCAAATCGGCAATGGAGTCCCCCAATATCTTTCTCTCGAAAAAGCCCAGTCCTTCCCCTCTTTCAACCACTGGCCAAATCTGCCTTCTTTAATATGTTCGGGAATCCAATTTGTCTTCCGGTTGTTTTCAATAAGTTCTTTGTTAACCGCCGACATTTTGATGAACCATGATTCTTTGGCGTAATACAGAAGCGGGGTGTCACATCTCCAGCAAAAAGGATAATCATGTTCATAATTGAAAGTAATAAGTAGTAAGTGGTTAGTAGTAAGGTAGTCGAGAATTAAGTCCTCCGTTTCTTTGGCTTTTACATATTTCCGGTCAAGACCATGGCCAATATTTATAAATCTGCCCCGTTCATCAACCGTGTGAAATTTGGGAAGTCCTAATTTTGTGCCAAGGTTGTAATCGTCCTCTCCGTACATGACCGCAGTATGAACCACACCCGTTCCGTCTTCGGTAGAAACGAAATCGGCATCGTAAATTCTGTATGATTTATCTGATTTAAGTTTTTCGACACTAAACAACGGTTCATATTCTAGACCAAGAAGATCAGAACCTTTGTAGGTTGTATTTAGTATTTCGTATTTAGTATCTTTGAGAACTCTCCCAACAGCACTTTCGGCTAATATAAAAATTTCATCTCCAACTTTTACTGCTGTATAACCAATATCTTTCCCGACAGCCAAGGCAACGTTGCCAGGCAATGTCCACGGAGTTGTCGTCCAAGCAAGTACATAAAGGTTCGACCTTAAATCTCCAACAAGATTAGACCTTGCAGAATTTTTAACTTTAAATTTAACAAAAACAGATTTATCTGTAACTGTCTTGTATCCCTGGGCAACTTCGTGAGATGATAACGGCGTTCCACAGCGTGTGCAGAAAGGCACGACCCGATGAGCCAAATACAATAATTTCCTATCCCAGATCTTTTTTATTATCGCCCAGAGCGATTCAATGTATTGGTTTTTGTAAGTAATGTACGGATCATTCATATCGAGCCAGAAGCCCATTTTTTTGGTCATCTGTTCCCATTCGTTCTTGTATTTCCAAACGCTCTCCTTGGCCTTCTTGTTGAATTTGTCTATCCCATATGTTTCAATATCTTTTTTGTTTTTAAAGCCAAGCTCTTTCTCAACCTCTATTTCCACCGGCAGGCCGTGAGTATCCCAGCCGGCTTTGCGCAAGACAAAATATCCGCGCATTGTTTTGTAACGGCCAAAAACATCTTTATAGATCCGAGTTAGAAAGTGTCCGACATGGGGCAGTCCATTGGCGGTCGGCGGACCTTCAAAAAAAACAAAACGCTTCGCTTTTTGACGGTTTTCCAGAGATTTCTTAAAAATATTATTATCTCTCCAAAAGTCCAGTATCTTCTTTTCTTTATCGACAAAATTAGAATCAGCCATTTTGGTAAATTATCGGATAATTTTTGATGAAAAGCAATAATTATGATAAGCTGTCAGATAAATATGAAAAAAACTATTTCGTTTTTAATATTAATCTTTATAATAAACCTGATCGGTTTATACAACCAATGGTATTTGATTTATCCCTGGTTTGACCAAGTTTTACATTTTTCAGGTGGATTTTTAATGGCCATACTTCTCTCGATATATTTAAAAAACCATCTTCTTGAAAATGCTAAATTAAAAAACATCCTGATAGTTTTAGGCGCAGTTTCGTTTATAGGAATAACTTGGGAATTCGCTGAATACTTGGCCAGCCAAATCCTTGTTGAATCAATTTATAGAAATTTCGGTATAAGAACTTATTTTATAGGCGACTTAAATGATACGATAAATGATCTGCTAATGGACATCCTCGGAGCTGGATTATTTTTATTTGTCTTACATTTTTTCAGGAATCGAAAGACCCATAAGATTCAAACAAATCCTTAGAACCGTGTGCACTCCTTGAGCGAGCAGGAGACGGGCCGATTGAAGTTCCGTGTCATTCTCCTGAATTACATGGTGCTTCTCATAGAACTTATGAAAATCTCCGGCGAGATTCAAAGTATACTGACCGAGATTATGAACCTGATAGTTTTCTGCGACGCCTTCAACAACTTCCGGAAACCTAACAAGATCTTTCAGTAATCGCAGTTCCTCTTTTTCTTTCAATAAATCAAGGTCGTTGGTCGTTGGTTGTTGGTTGTTGGTTGTTTTAGCAAAAATACTATTCAATCGCGAATGGGCATATTGAATATAGAAAACCGGGTTTTCTTTTGACTGTTTTTTTGCCAGTTCTATATCGAACTCCATGTGAGTATTCAAATCCCTGGAAAGGAAGAAAAACCTAATGGCATCTTTCCCGATCTCGGACAGCAAGTCGTCCATCAAAATAAACCGGCCCGTTCTTTTGGACATTTTTTGGATTTCACCGTCTTCTTTGATTGAAACTAATTGATGGAGAAGTATCTCCAGACGGTCGGGATCATATCCTAGAGCCGCAACGCCCGTTTTTAATCTGACAACATCTCCATGGTGATCTGCTCCCCAAATATTTATTGTGCTTGTAAATCCCCTTCCAAATTTATTCTTGGTATAAGCAATGTCGTTCAACAAATAAGTCGTTGAGCCATCACTTTTTACTAAAACAGCTTTTTGCTCATTATTTATTTTTAACCACTTGGCTCCGTCTTCTTCAATTACAAATCCCTTCGATTCCAATTCGGCAAGAGCCGCTTCAACTTCTCCGCTTTCATGAAGTTTTGATTCAAAAAACCATTCATCAAATTCAACTCCCATTTTTTTTGAGGAATTTTTGGCTTTATCGATCATGGCATTAATCGCCCACGCCCGAACATGGCCCTCGGGTATCTTCTTATCCAAAAATTCTTGGGCCATCTCTTTAATATACTCGCCCTGATACATTTCCGAACCAAATTCCACCTTTTCACCTTTCAATTCTTTCATCCTTAACTTCACTGACTCAACAAGTTTATCCACTTGGTTGCCAACATCATTGATATAATACTCTTTGGTCACTTGATATCCTGTTTTTTCTAAAATATTGCCGAGTGTATCGCCGAATGAAGCTGCCCGAGCATTGCCGACCGTTAGCGGCCCAGTCGGATTGGCAGAGACGAATTCAAGATTTATCTTGACTCCTTTACCTGGCTCAGAATTACCAAATTTTTCTCCTCTTTCTACAACCTCAACTAACGAGTTCCTTAAATAATCTTCGCTTAGATAGAAATTAATGAACCCCGGCGGAACAAGCTGGATTTTTCTTAATTTTTTGCCCAATTCTTTATCGCCTAAAAGTTCTTCCACCAAGTCCTTTCCTGCTTCTATTGGGCTTATTCCTTTTTTCTTTGCCAAAACAAAAGCAAGATTAGTCGAATAGTCTCCCAACATATCTTCAGAAGGCATCAAAATATCGAACCCTACCCCTGGAATTCTGTCCGAAATTTCTTTTCTTAGCCACTTTTTTATCATATCGTTTAAGTTTATCAAAATTAAGAAAATTAAAAAGGGCTTTTAGCCCTCTTCTTCTTTGTATCTCTTTCGCGCCTCATCAATGAAGTCCCATAAAATTCTTATCTGTTTCTTGTTTAAGGAGAAATAGAAATATTCTTCAAACTCCAATGTTCTGTCCTCCCTCCACTTAAATTCCTTGTCTGCCCTACATCTTCCTTTCGTTTTTTTTAAATCTTTCCATGGCAGATTTTCCGACATTTTCTCAAGAACAGTTCCGAGTCCAAAATGACATAATTCGTGGATAAGGACTTTGGGGGTACCCCTCTTTTTATCAAGATAGATAATTTCGTCTTCTTGATCGATCTCTCCTAAAGTAAGCCGGTCGCTTCTTTTTTCTGATTTTTTGAAATCTTTGATTATAATTATCCAGCCCGAGTTGACAAAATGTTCCATCAATAAGTAAAAAAACCAATCCCTGAACTTATACAAGGACCTTCGTCTCATATTTGAAACCTCTTAAAGGAACTTGCTTAAAGAATATCCTAAAAGTCCAAAATTAAAAACGGCTGCTATCAGCCATTAAAACGGGAACTCGGTAACAATCTCGTCAATGAGCCCGTTGGTTCCGAACCTTTTGGCACTCTGAGCATCCAGCCAGTAATCCTTCTTTTCGCTTAATTTCTTGATTTCATCCAAATCCATTCCCACCCGATCCGCAATAATTTTCATTGCGATGTCGTTGATGCGGTCCATTTCTTGTTGTCTTTCTCTTCCTTCATTGACTTCTTCCGATTTAAAGAACGGAAGAACTTGTCTTACCTGATGGACAAGAAATTGAGTATTCGGAAAAGAATACCTCTTTGTTCCGGCCTGCATAATAGCCGTTGCCATTGAAGCAACATATCCGACACCAAGGACGTTTACCTCACAACCGGCGGCGGTAAGGGCTTTCATGAGGTCAAAAATAGCAAACCCTTGGCCCACATCTCCACCAGGAGAGTTCAAAAACAACCAAATTGGCACATTGGCCTCAAATAAATGCCGATACATAAAATCCAAGGCGACAGAATAAGAAGCAGAACCATCAATCTCGTCGGCCATGATTAATACGCCTCTTTCCGCCAAAGCATATCTTCGCTCATCGCCAGGCTTAAGCTGCATTACTCTTCGATATTCATTAGCATTCATTACTGTGTCCTTTCAAGGTTCTTCTGACAATCAAAATACTATAATCCCAGGAGATGTCAAAGATAGAACCGCCACAATTTGTTTTTCCATTTTCCGGCGTAATCCACGCCTATCCGTTTGCCCTTTTTAATCTGGGATTTTTTAATTTTAATTTTGCTGTTTTCAATCCACAATAAGTCGTTTTTTGTTAAATCAACGGCATTGAGTTTCTTGTCTATTTTCAGTTCTCTACAAAGTTTCCCTGGTCCATCACAATTTTCATATTCAAGAGCCCTGATTAACACTGCTGACGGGTTACCTTCTTTTTCGGTGACAGTATTCAAACAATTATACATTCCATATACAAGATAAACATAAGCGTGCCCCGGCGGACCGAACATTACTTTTGTTCTTTCGGTTAAACCCCGAGAGGCGTGGCAGGCGAGGTCTCTTATTCCACAGTATGCCTCGGTTTCGATTATTCTGGCTTTAATAATTTTGGCCTGCCCTGAGCGAATCGAAGGGATTTTCCGCACCAAAAACTTTCCCAAAAGATCTTGGGCAACCAATGCGGTATTTCTATTGAAAAATTTCCTATTTAGCTTCATACTTAAGTCATGACTACACCATCCAATGAATACGACAGGCTTCCAATCGAAGCGGTAAAGAAGGTCGCTCCTTCGGTCGTCAGTATTGTTATATCAAAATTCCTTCCCAAGATTAAGGGAGTTTGTGGCCTGCCTGGCCAGGGCATGCCTAGTACTCCTTTTTCAAACCCATTCCTATTCGGAGAAGTTGATCCGTCAGCTGACGGAGGCCAAAAAGAAAAAATAAGCATAGGCGGCGGATCGGGTTTTATCGTTCATCCTGACGGTCTTATTCTCACGAACAAACATGTTGTTTTTGATCAGGACGCTGATTACACCATCATAACCACAGACTTGCAGGAATATCCGGCAAAAGTTCTTTCCCGAGATCCAATCAATGATATCGCCGTTCTAAAGATCAACGCCAATGGGTTGCCGACTGTTCGTCTCGGAAATTCAAGCAAACTTGAACTGGGACAAACAGTGCTCGCCATAGGAAATGCTTTAGGCATGTTCTCAAACACTGTTTCAAGGGGAATAATTTCCGGTTTATCAAGAAGTATATCTGCTGCCTTAGGCACTGAAGGAGAGATGGAGCACCTAAGGGGCGTACTCCAAACAGACGTAGCTATCAATCAAGGCAACTCGGGTGGTCCATTGATTAATGTTGACGGGGAAGTTGTTGCCATCAATACCGCTATTATTTTCGGTGCCCAAAATATCGGATTTTCAATTCCAATCAACTGGGCAAAACAAGACCTTGAAGACATCATAAAATACGGAAGAATTGTTAAACCATATCTCGGACTTCAATATGTAAAATTAGATAAAAAGCTACAGAAACAATATTCCTTGCCTGTTGATTATGGAGCGTTAGTGGTTCGAGATCACCGCCCGGATTCAGTAGCTATTGTTCCTAATTCTCCTGCCGCTCGGGCTGGAATCAAAGAGAACGACATAATTCTTGAGTTAGATGGGGAGAAAATATCCGACGAACTCCAAGACATGCTCCAAAAGTTTTCTGCCCAAAGCGAAGTCGAACTTACGGTCTTAAGAAAAGATCAGCAGATGAAGATGAAAGTAAAACTAGAAGAAAGAAAATAAGACGCTCGGTCTTGTGATTTTTATAGCTCACACAACATCTATGCATGCTACGTAGTGTGCTTTTCTGAAATACTACTGATTTCACAAAAGCACGCCCACTCCGCCGGTTGGTTAGGTGGTTAGTTGATATTTGGCAATAAAATATCAAACTCTCTATGATGCAAAAAAAAATAGCCCTCTGGGCTATTTTTAATTCATTTTGCATATGACTTGTTCTCTGTAAAGTATCGGTTTTAGTTTAAAATTTCTATTACTGTTTACTAAACACCATTTATTGAATTCTTCAATTGCTTGATTCTCATCAACAATTGATTCATACTTTCTCAACAATAAGTTTAATTTTATATCTTCCTCAAATTCTCCACCGATGTCTTCATGTCCATAATCTATAAATCTAACAAAAAATGGACAAGTTAAGTCAAGTTCTCGAACAGAAATAATTTTCATTTTCAACATTCCGCCTCACCAAATTATCAATATTCTTAATCCAAGATAGCTGAAAATATTATTTTGGACAACCCCTTGACACTACAAGATTCTAGCCCTACATAGGTCCGTCCGCCCTATGTAATTGTCTAGGCTGTTGAAATTAAACCAGCTAATCTTGACTTAGATTAACTTTCATGTTAACCTTAAGACCACACTTTTCCCAAAAGAGGTTTTCATGAAAACACCTGATGTACCACTAAGTGAGATATTCCATTTGGAACTATTCAAACATGGTGAAGAATGGTTTATCAAATATTGTCACCATCACGAAAAAGGAAATGCCCGACATCGGTCAAGCAAAAGAGACTACGTTTCCTTGCCACCGGAAACTTTAGTCCAAAGAAAAAAACCCGACATCTCCATTCAGTTTGCCGACTAACTGTCGGCTTTTTATTTTTAAAAAGCAAAATTTAAGGATATCATGTGGATATGGCAGAATATGCGAATAATCCAAAAGCGGGGTTTGATTATGAAATACTGGAAACACTTGAGGCGGGTATTGTGTTGAAAGGATATGAGGTTAAATCAATCAAAACAGGCAAAGTTTCAATCAAGGGTTCTTATGTGAAAATACTCAACGGAGAACCATTTTTGGTTGGCGCCATTATTTCACCTTACCAGGCGGCAAACACTCCAGCCGACTACGACCCCCAATCTTCCCGAAAACTTTTGCTTTCCAAAAAACAAATTTCAGTTCTGGTCGGAACATCCCAAGCCCATGGACTAACGCTTGTGCCCCTGAAACTTTATGACAAAAAGGGCCGAGTAAAACTCCTCGTTGGTATCGCCAGAGGCAAGAAAAAGTATGACAAACGAGAAACAATCAAGAAAAAAGATATCGCTAGGACCAGACAGAGAGGTATTGACGAATAGTCGTTTTAGATATAAAATATTGACATCCTGTTCAAAGGGATAAGGGGTCTCGGAGTATGCGTGCTAAAATGCTTGAACGTTGGATCGCTCTTTTAAAAAGATTGGGAGTCAATGAAATAACAGCTCAAGAGACGTACCACATGCTGGTTTACTACTACATGCAGCCGCATCGGCATTATCATACCCTGACCCACATTTCAAGCGGACTGAAAGAATTTGACGACATCAAGGGCCTGGCTGCAAATCCAGATGAGCTTGAGTTGGCTTGGTATTTACATGATGCAATTTATGAAACTTGGGCCGAAGACAATGAACATCAAAGCGCCGGGCTAGCTAGGTTTTATATAACAAAAATGATGCACCTTCCTCTGTCCACAACGGGTATCCGTGTTTATCATTTAATTCTATCGACACACCATCGCTACGATCCGAATGTTTTATTTAGCGATACAAGATTAATGGTTGATATTGATCTTCATGAACTTGGCAAACCTACGGCTGAATTTGATATAAATTCCACCAACATCAGGAGGGAATACTGGTGGATGCCAGAACAAGAATATCGCCACAAGGGAATTGATTTTCTTGAACACTTTCTCAAGCGCACCGATATTTATCTCACGCCTTACTTTCGCGATAAATATGAAATTCAGGCCAGGTTAAATCTAAAGGCCGAAATTGAAAAATTACAAGCCGCTACCTTATAGGCAGGCGGTTTTTGATTTAAAAGGTGGAGGTGGTGGAAGTCGAATCCACATCCGAGATTTGATCCGAAGAACTTCTACTTAGATAGTCGGTTTGGTATTTCACCTGAAGCTAAAAAACCAACAAAATAACTTCGAGCTATTTTTCCGTATTCTCAACAGCAAAACAGGAAAAAGATGAATTGCTGTCCAGCCTACTATATAACATTCCGTAATCCCCTAGCAGGCATCAAGGCGGAATGGCTTACCTAAATAAATTTAGGCGAAAGCGTAATTAGGTTGCGTTTTTGCACCTATTAATTTGGTCGAGGTTTTATAGTGGTTAACGGCCATCCACTCTAAGCGTCCAGTCAGTTCATAAATCTCGTCGAAGCCTTTCACCCCCCAATTTCCTGATACAATTATACCACAAAACCTGAATAGAGCAAATAGATTCCCGCCGCTAACCAAACAAGTCCCCAAAGCACAAGCTTCTTTCCGCCGGCAAATTCCTTACCAAAATGACCAATCTTTGTCGAAACCAAAATTCTTAATCCACCTTTCATTACTCCCATCCAACCCATCAGGGTTACTAATCCCCTGAAGTCTGATGTCCAGACATTGTGGGCCACCACTATCAAGAGCCCCAAAAACAGATGCATAAAACCGGAGAAAACAACCAGACCCGTGCTTTTTGAGAAATCGTCCAATATTTTGGACAAATGTTTTTTGTTTAAAAACTTCGCCACACATGCTACGACCAAGTATATCCCGAATACTCGGGCTAAATAAATTGAAATGTTCATATTTGAATTCTAACATATTATATGTTAGAATAACTCATTACTTTGTTAAAGAGATTAAGAATAAACAACCAGATAAAAGCCATTGAAGTCCAGGTTATAGATGAAAACGGCAAACAGCTTGGGACCATGAAGACTTTTGACGCGCTTAAACTTGCCCGTGAAAAAGATCTTGATTTGGCCGAGGTAGGCCCGAATGTTCAGCCCCCTATTGCCAAAATCATGGATTATGGTAAATATATATACCGCAAGAAGCGTCAAGAAAAGAAGTCCGGCCCCAAACAGAAAGAACAGGAAAGAAAGACAGTAAGGGTAGGATTTAAGACCGGAACCCACGATTTGGAGTTCAAAGCCAAACAGATAAAGGAATTTTTAAATGAGGGCCATATCGTCAAGATAGAATTAACCTTAAGAGGCAGAGAGAAAGCCCTGGCACATTTGGGCAAAGAAAAACTTAATAATTTTATAAAATTAATCGGTGAAGAATTCGCTGTTCAGGAAGCTGTAAAGAGATCGCCTTTTGGTTGGACAACCACAATCAAGAAATAATTAAACAATGAATATGTCGCATAAAGGAAAAACAAATAAATCGTTTTTGAAGAGAGTAAAAATTACCGGAAGAGGTAAAATCATGAAACGTCCGCCCCATCAGGATCATTTTAATGCCAAAGAAGCGGGAAGCGCCGCAAGAAACAAGAAGGGTCATGTAATGGCTCCCAGTTCATTGATTAAAAACGCCAAGGCCTTACTTCAAAGTAATATCTAATAAAATTTCTAATTACTAATTTTTAATTTCTAAAAATGCCGAGGGTAAAGAGAGGAACAACTGCAAATGCCAGAAGAAAAAGATTGCTGAAACATGCAAAGGGTTTTATGTGGACCCGAAACACCAAATACCGCCAAGCCAAAGAAGGCCTACTCCACGCCTGGTCATTCCAATTTGCCGACAGAAAGAAAAAGAAACGGACAATGCGTAATCTCTGGACTATTAAAATAAATGCAGCCGCAAGAGAAAACGGCCTTACCTACTCCAAACTCATCAACCAACTCAAAAAAGCAAATATAGAATTAGACCGAAAGATACTCTCCGACCTCGCCGCCAACAACCCGGAAGTATTCAAAAAAATAGTATCGAAACTCTAACAAGTTGAGCTAGCTAGGGGTGAATCTAAATTAAAACCTACTTTTTATGAAGTAGGTTTTAATTTATAACCCTGCAGGGCCAATAGAGAACATTGGAAAACTTTGTTCGGTCAAATTTACGGGTATTTTATTAAAGACCCGACTTTCTTTGAATTTAACACGATTTTTAGAAATTAAAAAGCGACCGAGATCTCGTGCCGCTTATACTAATGAATGCTTTTATGTTTGCCTTGTGCAATTTCAATTAGATACTGATGAAGTTCAGTTGGCGGCATACATTCATAATCAGGATAAATTTTTATTATCCTATCATATAATTCTTGATCTTCTCTAATCATGCCAATCAATTCTCTTTGATTGAGCGTTTCGACAGGCCATCTTTGCAATTCATCGACATGTTCTTTAAACCAAGAAGTTATCTTAGAACCGTGTTCAGTAAATTCCCTTAAAAATCGTAAACCTTCTTTGGACTGCTCCTTGGTTAACTTATTCTTTTTTATACTCCATCTTATTAGAATTACCCCTAATGCGATCAGCACCGATACGACAACATATATGACATTCATGGCCACATCCTTTAATCAAAAAGCTGAAAATACTATACAATACTTTCGGTATTATTGCAAAAAAATTGGGGCTAACCAAAAAACCAGCATTTCTGCTTATTTTTCGTCAAAAGTTTTCCATTCCCCTTGGCCCCTAGATAACTGGCTTACCAAACTTAATTAGATTTAATTTCTTTTCACGTCTCCACCCTTTGATTTGTGCTTCTCTTTTAAGTGCCCGGGATTTATCATTAAACTTCTCGGTATGTAAAATTTTCACTACTTTTCTTGCTCTAGTATAACGAGCTCCTCTACCAACTTGGTGCTCGAGAAATCTTCTTTCAACATCTTTGGCAATACCGGTATAAAAAGTGCCATCTCCACATTGAATTAAATATACAAAATACATAATGATTTTAAGAAATGCCCTTCGATAAACTCAGGGCACTTCTCCAGCTCTGCTCGCCAAAAATGGCTCGCACTGAGCTTGTCGAAGTGCAGGGCCAATAGAGAACATTGGAAAACTTTGTTAGCTGATATTTATATGTATTTTATACAAAATCCATTAGAACTAAAATTTGACATAATTACATTATAGTGATAATATACTGGAACTTAGCAAAAGGAGGACTGACGTGGCTAGCAGAGACCGAGTCGCAAAGCTCTTTGAAACCCTACAAGTAAGCAAGCAATTCGATGCAATAATCGAAAATACTTCCTCTGTTATGAGAGATAAGTATAGCACTGAATGTCTTGAGGATGGTATTGATCCAGCCGAATTTCATCGAATTGTTACAGAACCAGTAGGACTTCTGAAAGACGGCCTACTTGAACTAGTTGCACAAATTTATACAGAAATTTTTACAGACGAAGAAGTTGACGAATTGGTTTCTATTTATTCGTCACCTACGTTCCAAAGATTGTTGGAACTTACGCCCGAGATTCACAAACGAACAATGACCTTTGTTGTTGATCGTATGGACGAAATCCAAGCTCAGGTAGAAGAAAAAGTCGAAGCTCTTCTTGAAACAAAGAATCCCACTACAAAACCCCGCAGATCACCGTGGGGGATGGATTCTCTGGACTGATTAATTCAGTCCTTTTTATTTGAAAGTTTTCCATTCCCCTTGGGGGTCGATAAAAACAGGAATTCGGAAAACTCTCAGTAACCTAGATTCCCTGATGATTCCTGGCTTAAAAAGTTTTCCTCATTCCACTATGGCAGCGCTACGGGGAGTCGAACCCCGCTTCTATGCTTGAAAAGCATATGTCCTAACCGATAGACGATAGCGCCAATTTATAAAAAATTTTACATCAAAATCTGGTAAAAATCAAGAAAACCTGTTAAAATTTGGCAATGAAAATTTTAGGAATTGAAACCTCTTGCGACGAAACAGCGGCGTCGGTAATTGAAGTAACTGGCAAAAATGGTATTAAAGTTCTATCCAATATCATTTCCTCTCAGGTAAAACTCCATGCCAAATATGGTGGAGTGGTCCCCTCTCTTGCCGCCCGCGAACATGTTAAAAATATTGGACATGTTTTTAACTACGCATTAAAGCAGGCCGGTCTGTTGAAGTTTGGCTTTAACAGGCTTGATCTGATTGCTGTAACCCGCGGGCCCGGCCTCGGGCCCGCTTTGTTGGTCGGTCTAACATTCGCCAAAACAATTTCCTGGCTACATCAAAAACCTATCATCGGAGTAAATCATCTTGAAGGACACATATACAGCAACTGGCTATCGCCAGTTGCTGAAATTTCTAAAAAAGATTTTCCGGCACTTAATTTAATAGTGTCAGGCGGACACACAGAACTAGTTCTGATGAAAGACCACGGCCAATACAAAATAATTGGAGAAACCATGGACGATGCCGCAGGAGAAGCGTTCGATAAGGTCGCCCGTCTTTTGGATCTTGGATATCCTGGCGGACCGGCCGTTTCGGCAAGAGCTGAACAATTTTCAATTTCTAATTTTCAATTTCCAATTAAATTTCCTCGGCCAATGAAAAAATCTAAAAATTTTAACTTCAGCTATTCCGGGTTGAAAACCGCCGTATTATATAAAATTAGGGAGCTGAAAAATGATGGAATCAAACTGACTGTTTCCATCATTGATGAAATAGCATACGCGTTTCAGGAGGCCGCTATTGACGTCTTAGTACAAAAAACCATACGCGCTGCAAAAGAACATAACGTTGAATCGATTTTGTTGTCGGGCGGGGTTTCGGCCAATAAATTACTTCGTTCTGAACTTAAAAAAAATGCCACCAAAATGGGTATTAAATATTTTCAACCACCGATGGAATATACAGGCGACAACGCGGCCATGATAGCAGTTGCCGGATATTTTACTTATTTAAAAAACAAAAAAACCGATTATAAATCGGTTAAAATAGATGCCAATTTGGCCATATAAAGAAAAATATCATAATCATTGACAGGGCCAATAGAACAAGCCCTATGTTCGAAATATTGACCCACAATTTTGAAGTAGGCGGAGAAACAACTCTTTCACGCTTATAGACATCTTTGTATCTTTTCGGATTAAAAACAATCTCTAATTGGCAATGGCCACACTGGACATATAGACAACCCTTGTGACGATAACCATGGGGATAGTCGATGCAGACTTTGCCGCAATTGGAACATTTGAAAAGATAGAATCCCGAATGACCAGTCCAGCCGGGCATTGTAAAGTTTCCAACAAACAACGGCTTTGAAGTAGCTTGTTCTTTCTGCTCTCTTGGAACTAAAAAGGTTAGAAGTGTTTCTTTGTCCCTAACGAAATTGCATTCTGTGCACACACTATCACGATGCTCTCTGTGGGGGTTTTCTCTTTCCCAGTCCTCTTTGCTTATAGGATATTGTTTACCATCTTTTACTCCCGCGACTCCATTTGCATCGTGAATCGTATAGTCGTAGTCACTTGCTTTAGCACTTAAAGCCATTTGTGAAACCTTCTTTTTTAAGATACAATTTAACTAAACTTTTAGAAGTCTACCATTAAATTCGATAATGTCAATAGAACTACTCAAGACCTATAACCCCAAAGAGGTTGAAGACAAAATTTATAAACTCTGGAAAGAGAGCGGATTTTTTAATCCCGATAATCTGCCGAAGCGACATCAAAATCCATTTACCATCATTATGCCTCCAACTAATGCCAATGGCTCACTTCATGCCGGCCACGGCTTAGTAATGACAATTGAGGATATTATGATCCGTTATAAACGCATGAGGGGATACAAAACTCTATGGCTCCCCGGCTTAGATCACGCCGGTTTTGAAACACAAGTTGTATATGAAAAACAACTCGAAAAAGAAGGGCGTTCTCGTTTCCAAATGGATCCAAAAGAACTATACAAAGAAATTTTGGATTTTACCTTAAACAATAAAAAAAATATAAAAGGTCAAATTCCCAAGATTGGATCCTCTTGTGATTGGTCAAGAGAAAAATTCACACTTGATGGTGATATTGTAAAAACAGTTTATAAAATATTTGAAAAAATGGCCAAAGATGGCCTTGTATATCGTGGCAAGAAGGTAATAAATTGGTGCCCCAAACATCAAACCTCCTTATCTGACCTTGAAACTGCCGACACAGAACAGGTTGATAATTTTTATTACCTTCAATACGGCCCTTTTGTTATTGCTACCGCTCGTCCGGAAACTAAGTTCGGAGATAAATATGTAGTCATGCATCCAAATGACGAAAGGTATAAAAAATACAAAAACGGACAGAAGATAAAACTTGAATGGATTAATGGACCAATCACCGCTACGATCATCAAAGACGAAGCAATTGATATGACATTTGGTACCGGTGTTATGACTATTACACCGTGGCACGATTCAACTGACTTTGAAATTGCAGAACGCCATAATTTGGAAAAAGAACAAATCATAGATTTTCGCGGTAAATTGCTTCCAATAGCCGGCGAATTTGTGGGGATATCAATAAAAGAAGCCCGTCCGCTAATTATTGAAAAGCTTAAATCAAAAGGCCTCTTGGTCAAGATTGATGAGAATTATAAGCATGTGGTCAAGAAGTGCTACAAATGCGAATCAATAATTGAGCCCCAAATAAAAGATCAGTGGTTCATCAAAATGAAACCCCTAGCCGAACCGGCTATCAAGACAATAGAGGATGGAGATATTGAATACATTCCGGAACACTACAAAAAAATATCTCTACACTGGCTTAAAAATATTATTGACTGGAATGTCTCACGCCAGATTGTATGGGGTATCCCTATCCCGGCTAAAATTTGCATCAAATGCGATGAGGGCATTGTTGATATAGATAATAAAATATCCGTTTGTCCCAAATGTGGAGGAGATGTAAGACAAGAAACGGATACTTTTGATACATGGTTCTCGTCAGGTCAATGGCCATTCGCAAGTCTTGGTTTTCCAGATTCAAAAGATTATAAAGAATTCTTCCCCACTGATGTCATGGAGACCGCAGGAGAGATAATATTCTTTTGGGTTGCCCGTATGATTATGTTTAGTTTATATGTCACGGGAAAAATTCCCTTTAAAACCGTATACCTTCACGGCCTTGTTTTGGATGCTAAGGGACAAAAAATGAGCAAGAGCAAGGGCAATGTTATAAACCCTCTCGACCTAACAGAAAAGTATGGCACTGATGCTTTTAGGATTGGATTGGTGGTTGGCAATACACCCGGAACATCGCTTGCATTGGCAGAAGATAAGATAAAAGGCTACAAACATTTTGGAAACAAACTTTGGAATATTGCCCGATTTGTTCTTATGTCTTTACCCGATGATATGTCCACTGTTTTGAAGTCACCACTAACCCCAGAGGATCAAAAACTAATTGATGAGCTTAATGTCTCTATGAAGGAAATAACCGATGATATGGATCAATACCGATTCTATCTTGCCGCTGAAAAAATTTATCATTACACTTGGCATGCATTCGCAGATAAAATAATTGAGGAATCAAAAGCAAAACTTGCCAGTGAAGATGAGAAAATAAGGACATCTGCCCAACGGATGCTTATAGAAATTTTAACTACATGCCTAAAAACACTCCATCCATTCATGCCGTTTATTACCGAAGAAATATACTCTAAATTGCCTCTCCATCCGCCTCCGCCAGAAAGGGCGGATGGCGGAAAAAAACTCCTGATGATAGAAGATTGGCCGGTTTAATAATTAGGAATTAGAAATTAGAAATTGTATAATGGGTATATGTCACCATTGACGGTTAACATCATCTTGATAATTCTGGGGTTAACTCCAAGCCTGGTGTGGCTTTATTTTTTTGCCAGAAAAGACTGCCACCCCGAACCGAAAAACCTTCTTGCTCAAACATTTCTCATGGGCATTATCATCTCTCCAATCGCTATACTTTTACAATTCAGTTTTGCCCAGCTTGCATCAGTACTAATGGGAATAAGCCAAGCTTCAACCCAAAACACTTCATATTTTTTTCTCTGGGCCGCTGCTGTTGAAGAAGTTATTAAATTTTACGCTGTCAGAATGTTGATCTTAAGAAACCCGGAATTCGACGAACCCGTTGATGCCATGATCTACATGATAACAGCTGGATTAGGTTTTGCCGCAATGGAAAACATCCTCGTCATGTTTAGAATTTTCCCTGACGGAGCCCAGGCTACTTTAGCCACATGGACCCTCCGTTTTACAGGAGCAACCCTGCTTCATGCCTTATCTTCCGGACTGCTTGGCTATTTCCTTGCCATGTCATGGTTCTTTCGCGATCACAGAAAAAAGTTGATTTTTATCGGACTCATAATGGCGACCATTTTTCACTTCACTTTCAACACCTTCTTGTCGGTTTTTGATAACCGGGTAACTGGCTTGATTTATTCAACGGCCCTTTTGTTGTTAATGGCTTTTCTTGTTTCAATTTTATTTGATAAAATAAAAGACAGACATGCATCAACAACTGCCGGCTTAGCAACTGTTGTTAGCAACAAAACCATAAATTTGTTAAGATAGGGTCAGATAACGACAATGACATGGAAGACTATTTTGAGAAAAACAACAATCTAGAAGCAACATTGGTTTCAACTAAAAAAGAACCCCGTCAAGAAAGCGAGGGCCAGCTTACAATTGACGTCTTTCAAACTGAAGACGATGTGGTTATTCAGTCAACTATAGCCGGGGTCAGCGATAAAGACCTGGATATATCAGTCGCAAACGATATGGTGACCATAAAAGGAGCAAGGACACCCGAACAAAAAATCAAATCTTCGGATTACTATTACCAAGAACTATACTGGGGGCCATTCTCAAGATCCATCATACTGCCCGTTGACATTGATGCCGATAACGCCAAAGCATCAATGAAAAACGGGATCCTCACAATCCGACTTCCAAAACTTGACAGAATCAGAACAAAAAAGATAAAGGTCTCTTAAAAAGCATCCTCCCTCATCAATGTTCAAGTTGGTTTACGTAGGTCCCAAAGAATTCAATGTTTTAGTTTACCGGTTGATCACAGTCGGTGTTGTTGTCTTGATTGGATTTAATTTAGGATCTTGGTTTTATTTGTATACCGTTTCAATTTTCAATCCCAAAGTTCCACTCAGAAACTTTGCATCAATTCTTAGTACCTCAACCCTAAATGACCTGGAGCTGGATATAGGCAATAATAACAGAATAACAATAAAGAGCGCTGACCTGAAAGGTTGGGTAGAGCCCTACACAAGAGCCTATTCTGGCAAACAAGACTTGCGGGTCTCTTCCAAATTTAATGACTATCTAATACGGTTAGCCACTGCCAATAATATTGAGCCGATTGACGCCAGGTTTGAATTCGGACCCAATAATAAAGTAATTGTATTTAGCCAGTCAGTTCAAGGTAAAAAAGTTAACATTGCCAAATCCGCCACAGCCATAATAGATTCCCTTCGTGAAGGTAAAACTTCAGCCCGATTAACAATAGACATCATAGAACCCGAGATAACACTCGAAAAAGCAAACGACTTTGGCATAAAAACCCTCCTGGCCAAGGGCGAATCAAACTTTCTTGGTTCAAGTAATGCTAGAATCAATAACATTAAAACTGGTTCTTCTAAGTTCAACGGGTCTATTTTAAAACCAGGAGAGGAGTTCTCTTTTAACAATATTTTAGGAAATATTGACGAAAAGACAGGATATCAACCCGAACTCGTGATAAAAAATGGACAAACCATACCGGAATATGGAGGCGGTCTTTGCCAACTTTCTACAACCATCTTCAGAGCCGCTATATTAGCTGGTTTGCCAATTACAGAGAGGAGGCCCCACTCTTTTCCTGTAAAATACTATAGCCCTCAAGGATTTGACGCTACTATTTATCCTGGGGTTTCCAACTTAAAATTCACTAATGACACGCCGGGGCACATTTTGTTGCAAACCAGAATAGAAGGCACCCGGTTGATCGTGGAACTCTACGGCTCCGATGACGGAAGAAAAGTGACACTAGACGGTCCTCACCAATATGACCAAAAGGCCAACGGAGCGATGAAGGCTTACTTCATCCGAACAACATCCTACGCAAACGGTGAGAAGAAAAACGAACGTTTTGATTCTAACTACCAGCCGCCTTTCGCTCAAGCCAGAAATCCATTAGAATAATGTGGTGTCTCTATTGTACCAAGCTCGCACCTATTTCCAAAATCGCTGATGTGCCACGCGCGGAGCGCGTGGTGGCTCTGAATTGAATCTTACGCTCCACGAAAGCCCCGCCACCGCCTCGCTTCACTCGGCAACCCCAAAAAGAAAAAATGTCCTTTCCATTTTAGAAAAATCCACCCCCGCGAAAATCCGGAAAGGCGGCGGAGCCGCACCGCTGACAATTTCAAGTTTTTCTTTGGCGGCAAATTTAAGTTAATGCTCTTTCTTTAAAACGGGGAGTGTAATACTAATGGTCGTTCCCTTCCCAACTTCACTAATTATGTCAACTTTTCCATTTAAAACTTTTTCGAAGTATTCTTTCAGTAAAAATAAACCTTTTCCAGTGCCTTGCGTTTTTGTAGTAAACCCGTCTTCAAAAATTTTCTGTAAATTTTCTTCTGTAATACCCGCACCAGTGTCAGTAATGGTAATCGCTACATTATCTCCATGCTTTTCCGCACTAATTTTTATTGTCCCACCGTTGGGCATTGCGTCAATAGCATTTCTTATTAATTCATTAATTGATTCAATTGTTAGTCCTAAAAAATGATCAATTTCAATTTTTTCACTAGGTCTTTCTACTTCAAGTATTATATTTGGTCTCTGCTCGGAACCATGCTTATACTGATAATTCAAGTCGTTAAAAACTTCAGACAGGTCATCTTCTCTGGGGGTAAAATTTTCCGGATTTATCTCAATATCAGAGATAGTAAAAGCATTAAAAACAGGAACATTTTCTATGGCTTGCTCGTTTTCCTGAAGATCTAAATAATCCTTTAGCTTATCAGCGTATTCCTCAAATCGTGAAGAAATTAAACCCTTAATGTCATGTACGTAAGTACCCACTAGAGAGTTTAACAAAAAATCACCTTCTGTAAAAAAATTATCTTGCATCCTATGAACAATACCAATAAGTTCGACAATTATAGAATCCTGTATTTTTTTGAAAGCATCCAAATCTTCTCGAGTTATTTTTTGTCCTCCGTGAATCTTGGTAGTAAGTTCATCACAAAAAAATTTCGCTCGGGCTTGCTTTTCTGCAAATTGAGGTATAATTTGCGATCTCAAAAATTCGTTTATCTTCGAACAAACTTCTATAATTGGTCTTGGTATGCCATCTTGCTTTGGAGTAAATTTTCTTTCGTTTTCCATAAAAATTTTTCTTCCCCCAAAATTAAAATATGGTTCTGGTGCGCGCTGTAGGGATTGAGCCTACGACCTTCTCGACGTCAACGAGACGCTCTACCACTGAGCTAAGCGCGCAATTTCCTCAATGGTGCGCGGGAGAGGATTTGAACCTCCACGCCCTTGCGGGCACCACCACCTCAAGGTGGCGAGTCTGCCAGTTTCTCCACCCGCGCATCCTACTCAGTTTTTTCTAATTTTTCCGTTTGAACCGAGGTGTCTATCTTCGTTTTTCTTCGGATTTCCTTGGCTGTTTTGTCGCGGAGATAATAAAGCTTTGACCGGCGGACTTTTGATTTTCTGATCACTTCAACCTTGGCTATCGTAGGTAGAAAGACGGGGAAGGTTTTTTCTACGCCGATACCACCGGAGACCTTTCTTACCGTAACTGTTCCACCGGCCTGGGCGCCGTGTTTGCGAGCGATTATGATTCCCTCAAAAGCTTGGGTCCGTGTTTTTTCACTCTCTTTGATTTTCTGATAAACTTTAACAGTCCAACCAGATTTTAGGCCTTCAAATTTATTTTGTCTCAAGTTTTTTGACTGAAATAGTTGAATTTTGTCCATTTCTGGCTAATTAAATTTAACTACTCTATTGTAGCTGATTTATGAAATTTTGCAACTCATTGGGTAGGTCAATCTCTATTGTCAACGCTTTACCATCTGGAGAAGTGAATTGTAATTTGTAGGCGTGAAGAAACAATCTTTCTGGCTGATTTGGGCCATTAGACTTTTGACGGCCATATAAAGAATCTCCGGCAACCGGGGTTCCGATGGACTTTAAATGGACCCGGATTTGATGGGTCCGGCCCGTATGAGGGGAAACTTCAAGAAGAGTAAAATCTTTAAAATTCTTTACAGTACTATATTCCGTAACCGCTGTTTTTTCGTCTTTAAGTTTTTTCTTGCCATGAAGTTGAGTGGTTCGTTTCATGCCTATTCTGCCCAAGGGAGCATCAATGACTCCTTTGGGTTCTTTGGGTTTTTCGTGAACCAAAGCCAAGTAATATTTCTTTATTTTTTTATCTTGAAATAAGTTTTTTAAACAAAGAAATGAGTCTTGATTTTTTGCTATGACCAAAAGGCCGGAAGTATCTTTGTCTAAACGATGAACCAGTCCCGGTCTCAATGGATCGTCTCCGACGGTTTTTATTTCGGGATATTTTTTAACCAGCCAGCCAGTAACACTTTCTTGTTTGTCGTTAGTATCTTTTGGATGAGTGATAAGTCCGGAGGGCTTGTTTATGACGAGGAGATTATCATCTTCATAGATAATACGTAGATTCATTTTTTAAGTTTTTGTTCGAGATTGTTTGTGAGGTTGCGAAGCTGTTCCACGACTCTCTTTTTGTCTGTTGAGTCCTGAAATAATTTTTGAATTAAACCCGAAATTGTTTCCATAAGTTCTTCTGATTCTGTATCTGGAAACACAAAGGGTTCTTTCTTTTTTGCTTGTTCAAAATCAACAACATCCGCTGGTTTTTCAGGTTTTGTTACTCTTTTTATTGATGGTCTAAATTCTTTTATTTCAGCCATGATTTTTTAAATTTATTTTATTTTTTTATTGGTGCCGAGGGTGGGATTTGAACCCACACGGGATTACTCCCAACGGCTTCTAAGGCCGTAATGTCTGCCAGTTCCATCACCTCGGCATTTTATCATATAAATTGTCTGGCTATTTGGTACTTTCTATCTAAGTAAAATTCGGAGTTGTTGTAAATCAATTTAAAAAGCTTAATCGAATCATCTTTTGCAAAAACAAGTTTACAAACCCGACACTTTCCCATTTCCTCAATCCATCCCCCTTTTAAATCAGAATTCGCGCTAATACTGTCTTTTATCCATTCAAGAAATTTGGGACTTGCTGAATATAATCTTACTCTTAATTGAGGTTGAGCACTTTCTGGGTGTTTAAAAATACCAATACTACCGTCTCCATCTATACAACCTCTTAAAAAGTGCCAAAAATATTGTTGTGGGATAGATAGTTTATCCAAGGTTTTTGATTTTCTTGGACTTAAACCTATAGATAACAAGAACTCATAAAAATTTACATCTCCCAATTGAATCCTGAAACACTTTGTTTTTTGATATTTATCATTACCCCTATATTTTACTCCTATCTTATTTTTAGATCCTAAGCATTCTCTAAATTTCAAAACAAGCTCCTTATCCTTAGAAGTAAAATCGATGTGTCTACCATCATTACACAAACAACCATCTGTAGTAATTAAGCCCATTACATATGCAAATTTAGGACTCCACTCAACCTTTATTTTAGACAATCTATTCACCATATCTATTATACTAAACCCAATATCGTCTGCCAATACCCTTTTCTTCGTCCAACGAAAAACCGACCCAAATGGGTCGGTTTTTCAGACATGTCTAATTGGTTAATTTCTACACATTAAAGAATGACCTTGCGATCAGACCGGCAACGGTCTGTAAAATAACACCGACTGCCAAAACCACCGCAGCTCCGATAATTCCGTTCTTTATTCTATCTTTTGCAGCTGTTGATTTTGTTTCATCACCACCGGCAAACATATAGGCGATACCACCCCAAATAATAAATATAACTGCCAAGATAACACCAACAATAATCAGGAATCTTGCAATTTGCTCTATTCTGTCTTGTATTTCTTGCAAAGTGATGGCACTTCCCGTCACAGGCAGCGTTGGATTAGGCAGTGCGGCCAAAACCAAAACAGGCACCAATAAAACCAGCGCGGTCATGGAAATATATCCTATCTTTTGTACTTTGTTCATTAATCCACCTCCCTTCAAATTCTTAAAACTTGAAACTTGAAACCGTTAAGCCCCAGGTTTCATGACTCAAGATTCAAGATTTAATTAATAATACAGATCCCCAGAACCTGGAATCTGCAGAAAAATCCTCTGGTCACGATTCCGGCCACTGTATTAATAATCACTCCAACCCCCAGAACTATCGCCGCTCCGATTGTGGCATTTTTCAATCTTGTCTGCGCTTCAGAAACCTTGGTAGCATCAGACCCAGCATACATATAAGTAATACCGCTCCAAACGATCATTATTACCGCAATTAAAACACTTGCCACCAGCATAAACTGGGCAATTTGACCAATAAGACTATCGACTTCGGGTAGTGTTATCGGCTGTCCAGGAGGCAAGTCTGCTATCTGGCTAGCCCAACCCGTGTGAGCTATAGCTAAAAACAGAAGCATCACAAATAAAATTCTTGAAACAATTTTCATGTTATAAACTAGCTGCAACGCAACGGGATAATTAGCGTGTAATCGGCTCCCAAAGCATTGGCGACTGTTGCAATAATAGTATAAGTGCCAAGAATTACTAAAATTCCGACCAGTCCCCATGTAAATGACTTCTTGGCTTCAGTGAACTTGGTTTCGTTTCCTTGGGCCATCATGAATTTAATTCCGTAAATTATTATATAGACAACAATAAGGATAAGTGCAAATCTTGTAAACCAGCAAGCCAATCCAGTAATTATACCGAAAACACTCTGGATGGTTAAATCAATCCCTTGATATTCACCGGTTGCTAAGAAAATTGTGATTCCGAAATTTTTTAGTTGGTTTTTCATGTTTATTGCGGACGGAAACAACTTCCAAGTTTTTGTCCGTCTATTACCTGCTCGGCAGTCAAATCGCAGGCTAAGCCCGAGGAGCAGTTTACTCCTCCAACACAGGCTTCTCCAACAAGGTTTCCTGTTGCTCTTTGACAAATAGAGTTCTTGCATTTCAGGCCTGAAAAACAATTCCTGTCATTGCTACATTTGTTTCCCACTGCTCCAGTAACCATAGCTCCTCCGGTAGTGCTTCCTGCCGGAAGAGTCGATCGCGAGTTTGCAGAAGGAGCACCCAATTCAAGTACGCTCTGTATCAAAGTAACAAATCCGCTTCCGATAAGTATGATGACTAAGCCTACTACTGCCCATTTTAACACATCTCTTGCCTTTGTTATTTTCGCAGGTTCACCGGCAGCAGTCAAAAACAAAATCCCCGAATACACTATCATAGCAACTGCAATCGGTATTGCCAGATTGAATATCCATTGGGCAAGAATTTTCACCAGGCCCGATAAATCTTTAACCCCGCCCTTTAGCGGATTCGGAATTTCAAAAGAATATGTTTGTTCTTGGCCTGATTCGCAAGCAGGTTGACCTGAAGTGCCGCAGGTTGTTCCTCCATCACCGGATTGACAAACGCCTCTGCTGTCGCAAGATATGAGTTGAGATTTGGCCACGTCTGTGCCTTTACATATGATCGTGCCCTGATATGTTTTGCCGTTCGTCTGGCCGGGTTCATCAAAATCAAATTTATAGTTTGTCTTATCCAACGCGAATTGTCCGTTTCTTACCAGTTTGATCGGATTTATCTCTATGGCTCTCCAGAAAGGGTCGGCTCCGCAAAAACTCTTCAACTCACCCGGCCTGGGAATATTTACCAAAAAAGTAAATCTAATAGTGCTCGCATTCAGTTGCGTCACATTGAAACTCGTAATTGTCGTTCCACCGTTGCTAGATTGAGCTGGATAAAGAAAGATTGGATTTGATTTTATATAACCACTTTGATTTTGAGGGAGGGCGGTAAAATAAATAGTTCCGGGGTTTTCGCTTCCACCCCTCTCCCAATCCTGAACAGTAAATACGTAATCATAATTAACGGTGCCGGAGGTGCCGGAAAACCTTTTTACCAAAGGGCCGACTATGCTATCATCGCCAAACACATCACTTTCAAAAATTTGAAGTCCGATGTTTTGATTAGAACAATCGGTCGGATTTTGGACAGAAATAGTCATTTGAATACTCTCACCCACCTTTACCGTGTTTTTGCTCCACCTTGCACTGGAAACGGTACAAGCAGCCGCTTCGGCTTTTTGAACAACCAAAATAGAACCTGTCAAAAATAAAATTGAAAAAAATAATATTTTAATTCTCATAAATTTCATTGGGTAGATGGATTTCCTTTCCACCTCCGCCAGATAGCGGATCCACCGTACCAGCCGCCGCTCACAAGTCCAATTCCTATTATAAAGTAAATTATAATTTTTTTCATCCCCCCCAAATCTCCTGCGGACGGTTCAGTCGATATGACCGGAACAGAAGTTGTCGTTTTGCAATCTGACGGGCAAGTTTTGATGTCTTCTCCAACATTGGAATTGCAAACACCATCATCATTGCAGAAAGAACTCTCGCTAACAAAAATAGATAGAAGTTGTTTCCCCTGTCCATCATAAAAATTAACTTTTTGGCCGTCTGGGGCATAAGGCGCTTTTACCGAAAGCGTTCCTTTCAAAAATTGAGGATTGCCTTGACGAGGATCAAAAACAAAGTTATCAGCAATTTGGTTGTTAAATGTTATTATTTCACCCTTAAAGGGGAACTGGGTATTCACGACCTCGGGAACAAATCTCTCTGAAACGACATCGTACTTAAATTCAGAATCTCGATCAGCAAAAAGCTGTCCATTGTCATAATAGAGCCGAAAAACATAACTCATCTCATAAGTCGGCGTGTCCAGAACAAATTCTGACGCCAAGACGGGACTGATCATAAAGAAAAGCGTCCCAAAAATGATAAATAATATCTTCATTTAAAAATTAACATGAATATTTCCTCCGGTAGCATTATTTGGCTTACAAGCGGCTACATACTCATCTAGAAAAGAGACAACGGCACCGGAACTTCTTGCTGCTTGATAGAAATACTGGGAACAGCTGTTATGATCCGGCAGAAGATTAAAATCAGCGCACGTCCCACTTTTGCTGGTGCCGGGCTTGTGGCACTGCGAAATGCTAGGGCCACTACCCCCTTGAATTGTTGAGGACAGCCTTAAGGTGCATTTTCCACCACTCAAGCTGTTGAAGGATGCTATAAATTTTTTGGCTTGTTCCGATGCCTCTTGAGAAAGCAGGCATACTCCGTCATGGCTTTCACAGCCATGGGTCGGTGTTATGTTGGAAGCATCAACACAGGCCGTGCCAGAACATCCACTCGAAGAAACTAGACTAAAACTTTGATTACAGGCACCGGAAGGAAGCGGTCCTTCTGAAGGCTGAGGAACCGGAGGTTGAGACACGGTTGTAACTCTACACTCAAATTTCCACCATTCGGGAGCGATATTATCTTCAGCTATGCTTCTTATTATAGTATTTGTAATTAGCCATGAAGCCAAAATAATGGCAACCCCAATAGCGGTATTCCAAAAAATGCTCCTGCCTTTGGAAATTAAACCGGGATTAGCTCCGCCCATCAAAATTAAAAATCCTCCCCAGACAAAAAGTATCGCCGCCACAGGAGGCATTAAGCCGATCAAAACAAAATCGATTACATTTTTAAGAAGACGAAATAGATCGCATTGATTACAAGGGGTCGGATTAACAGAAGTTCCGCATGGTACAAGAGGCCACCAACTGACAGCGTAAGTAAAAATAGGGAAAAACATAAAAACAAGCACTGTCAGAACTATTATTTTTTTGCCTATTTTCATGTTTAGTTGTTGAATTTTAACTATCTTCTGCGTTGCATCAAAACATTTACTCTGGATTCAGCGTTGTTTATTGAGTCTTTAACCGACATCCTCCCAAAATTTACATCGTCTATCATATCGGCAAATATGCTTTCTATCGCGATATTATCTATCTGATACCAAGAACGGGCAGACAATGCCTGTATGGCAAAGACTCCAAGATCAAGATCGTTTCTTTGAAGCTCTATCAAGTCTCGGCGGGCGGAAGGACGAAGGGTTGCACTTAGATAATTTTGAGCTCCTTCTTTAGAAGCAAGATAGGCCACGAATTTCCATGCTTCATTCGGAAATTTAGAACTAGAAGTAACGGCAGCACCCCAATAGTTTGCGTAATTCTTAAGGTCCGTGCTTGAAACTTGAGGCATAGATGCCACACCAAAATTAAGACGCGAGAATTTATTCTTTAAAACTTCCACCTCATGAGAATAATTGAACATCATCGCGGTTTTCCCTTCCGTAAAAGCATCAACAGAATAGTGCTGGACATCGTTCCAAGTATAGTTTCTAACCGAAGGATTAGCAAAATCAGTGTAATACTTCAAAGCCAACTCCCCGACCGGAGTGTTGTTGACCTGTCTAGCAAATGAGGCTCCGATGTTGTCAGCATCTGTCATCCTTACTCCTGTCTGAATCATCAGTGCCGCCAAAATATCAGTCGAGCGATTAATGTTCCGGGACGTGCCGATGGCCGCTGCAGATTGGAGAATCTGGCCGCTTCCATCCAGCCGGGTTATGGTTTCCACATCGGAATTAAACTCTTCCCAGTTCTGGGGTGGACGAGTAATACCGGCACTGTTTAAAATATCTTTATTGTAAAAAAGGGCTAAAGTATCAACATAGAGCGGAAGAGCATAAATTTGATTATTAAAAACAAAATCATTGAAAGCCACATCGACAAAATTGGTCTTGTAGTCCTGAATGGTTAACAGAGGTTCTTTTTGTCCGGGAATCGTGGCCGGAAGAGCCTTTAACTTGTCGCCATGTTTAGGCAGCCAAGAATTATGAATCATGACAATATCCGGTCCAGTACCAGAAGCCAAAGAATCAATCAAGCTTTTTTCATATTCTTCATAAGAAAAAATCCGGTATAAAACTTTGACCTCCGGATTCTGGGCTTGAAAGCCGGTAATAACTTTATCAAAAGCACTTTTGTCGTCAAAAACTCCCCAAAATTCAAGAGTAGCAGATTGGGTATTACCTCCGCCACCAATACTTTTTAAAATCAAAATTACCGTCAAAAATACGGCAACAACTACTGAACCGACTAAAATGTAGAAGATTTTGTTGGTATTCATCCCGCTAAATTCAGCTCAAAGTTTTTTAAATCTCATGCCATAGTGAAATTGTCCGGCATTAATATCATTTTCAAAAACCAACTTCTCACCGAGAACAAGAGAACGCATCGCAATCTCGTCGATTCTTAAGTTATCGGGTGGCCCAAATCCTCCGGCTGCTCTTTTCCAGTCAATTACAACCAGTATTCCTCCGTTTTTTAAAACCCTGACGGCTTCTTTAATAATTTCGGGTTTCTGTTGGGATTGAAAAAGAATGTTGGCGAGAAGCACCATGTCCTGAGAATTATCCGCCAAACCGGAGCTGCCCGCAACTTCAAGATTGCTTCTGATTGTCTCAACATTTTCAAGTCCAGCTGCTTTGGCTTTGACCCTGACATTATCTAAAGCAGATTCTTGAATATCTAAGGCATAAACTTTTCCACTGATACCGATTCTCTTGGCTAATAAAATAGTAAAATAACCCGCCCCTGAACCAAAATCAGCCACTACCATCCCCGGCGCAATTCCAAATCCAGCCGCAATTTTTTCCGGATTCATAAAACCACCTGTCCCAAGATTACTACCCAATCCACTCGTAGGCATGTTTACCGGCTCCATACATCAAATTTTACCACAACAAAAGAATTGAGTTATAAACAAACCTCTCGCCCACAACAAAAACGGCCGAAGCCGTTTTTTTGATTTCTACTGACCCCCACCGGGTCGCCACTCTCCGGTTGTTGGATTCTGCCAAACCCATGTCGAATCAACATTTGCAGTTGGCATTCTCCATGTCCAACTTGTTTCAACATTCGGCTCAGGCCGGCCATAGCAAGCGGCTGATCCGCCCCGATTCAAACAGGAATTACCGCCGCCGTCTTCCTCAAGCAATGGCGGTTCGTCTTCGTCAGCAAAAGAATTTAAAAATCCAAACCATGATTTATTTTGTGCTAATGTCGTTCTGGTGGCAACCAAAGCTGCTACCTTATCAGAATCTTTATTTAAAGCTGACCATGCAGCATTCAGGTCCTTAATAGCTGTTGACCTGGTATTAGCTTTAATCGTCTCATTAACACCGATTACAAAAATCAGGGTTAATATAATTGTCAGTATTATTTTTTTGTTCATTTAAATATTTAATTTTAAAATTAGTATCCAGGCAATAGCGAAACCGACCAAGGCAAACAATGCACTGGCAACAAGCCAAATTTTCGCTCTTGCCCTAGATACAAGTATAAACTTCTTATCGAAATTGTTAAGGAAATTGTTGATAACTTCTTCAACGCGCAGTTGTTCTTGAAACTTGCGGGCATCAATATTCTGCTCACCCATGAATTTGATAATGTCATGTCGACCAATAACGCCGGTCAATATTTTCTGCTCATTAACCACGGGCAGAGATACATTCATGTTTTTTGAAAATAAATCAATTATTCCAAATATCGAATCCCCTTCTTTTGCAAAATAGGGATCGTCATTCATGGCATCTTTCACTTTTAATTCGGATATTTTTTCAAGTTCTTTTTTTACTGGCTCGGCATCGCTCTTATACAATTCGACTGTTTTAAAAATCCTCAAGAATGTTGGCAAGTGAACTGATGTTCCCCTTATAATCATATCGCTATTTGTAATGCTCCCCACAAGATAACCCCCAATAACAACCGGCAAGCCGTTAAAGCCATTCTTCAAAATCAAATTAACAGCTTCAATTAAGCTTGTATCAGGAGTAACGGTTACAATGTTTTTGACCATTATATCTGCTGCTGTTTTCATCGATAGTTTAAACTAATGCCACCGAGGCCAATCCGTCGCCTGATTCTACCCTCATAATCCTGACGCCTTGAGTAGCACGTCCAAGCACGGAGACGCTGTCTATTGATGTACGAATTACAACACCTTTGCGCGAAACGGCGATTAATTCTTTATTTTCTTCCGAGGTAATATGGGCTGAAACCAATTTACCAGTTTTTGGTGTAATTTTAGCCGTCATAATTCCCCGGCCGCCCCGGTTCTGAACTTTGTAAAATTTCAAATCTGTGCGCTTGCCATAGCCATTGGCCATGACAACCAATATCTTCAGGCCTTTTTCTACACCGGCAGGAACAACGTCAGCTCCGACAACTTTTTCTTGTTTTTCTAACCTCATACCGATAACCCCCGAAGCGCCCCTGCCCATTGCCCGCACATCTTTTTCTTTAAAGCGAATAGAATTGCCACCGGAAGAAACCATCATTACTTGGTCATTGCCGGAAGTAGTCACAACCCAACCAAGCTGATCATCGCCCTTTAATTTGATCGCCACCATGCCGCTACTTCGAACTTTGGAGAAAGCATCTGTGTCAACTTTTTTAATGATACCGTTGGCAGTGGCCATGAAAAGAAATCCTTTGGAATCCTTCGGCACTGGGACTACGGCCGTAATTATCTCGCTAGGTGAAATATTCAAAAAATTAACTATCGCTTTGCCCTTGGATTGACGGGACGATTCCGGAACTTCGTAACCTTTTGTTTGAAATACTTTTCCTGTATTAGTAAAGAACAACAAACTATCGTGGGTATTGGCCATGAAAAACTGGGAAATGACATCTTCTTCTTTGGTGGCCATACCGATTAAACCCTTACCGCCTCGTTTTTGAGATTTTAATCCTTCGGGTTGTATTCTCTTTATGTATCCACCGTGAGTAATCATGAACAAGGAATCCTCCTCCGGCATCAATTCGTCTTCCCCTATCTCTCTCAAGGCCGACTTAACCACTTTTGTCCGTCTTTCATCGCCAAATTTTTCTCTGATTTCTTTGAATTCTTCTTTTATTACTCCCAAAATTTTCTTCGGACTTGCCAGCAAGTCTTCGAGATACGCGATAAGATCCAGTTTTTCTTTCAATTCGTCATTAATTTTCTTCCTCTCTAGACCAGCCAGAGCCTGCAATCTCATATCCAAAATAGCCAAAGCTTGCTTATCGGAAAACTTGAATTTTTTTATTAAATTATTAAAAGCATCTTCTTTTGATTCAGAAGCTCTGATTGTTTTGATTATCTCGTCAATGTGATCAAGGGCCTTTTTAAGTCCTTCTAAAATATGGGCCCTGTCTTTGGCCTTCTGAAGTTCGAATCTAGTCCTTCGAATTACAACTTCGCGACGATGGTCAACAAATTTCTCAAGAAGTCCTTTCAGGCCTAAAATTTGGGGTTGAGTGCCCCCATCAACCAAGGCTAGCATATTGAAATGAAAAGCTTTCTGAAGCTCTGTGTATTTGAAGAGTTGATTAATAACTTTCTTGGGAAAAGCGTCTTGTTTCAGGTCAATTGCGATTCTTAGTCCATCTTTATCGGATTCGTCTCGAATATCTCTAATGCCTTCTATTTTCTTTTCTTTCACAAGATCGGCTATCTTCATTATCAACTCGGCCTTATTCACCTGATAAGGTATTTCAGAAACTATTATCTGATAACCTTTTTTGTTTTCCACGATATCGGCCTGGCCTCGCATTATTATGGGACCACGGCCAGTGGCATAAGCGCTGAGGATATCTTTTTCGTTATATATGATTCCCCCAGTCGGAAAGTCCGGTCCTTTTATAAATTGAGTTAGGTCTTTTACGTCCGCTTCCTTGTTGTCTATAAGATAAGCCAACGCATCTAAAACTTCGGTTAAATTGTGTGGGGGTATGTTGGTGGCCATGCCGACAGCAATGCCCATAGAACCGTTTATGAGAAGATTGGGAATTCGAGAGGGCAGTACTGTTGGTTCTTTAACCGATGAATCATAATTATCTTGAAAATTAACAGTTTCCTTGTCAATATCAGCAAGCAGCGATTCAGATATTGAGGCCAGCCGACATTCTGTATAACGCATGGCAGCCGGAGCGTCAGCATCAATCGATCCAAAATTTCCTTGACCTTGAACCAGCGGGTATCTTAAAGAAAAATCCTGGGCCATGCGAACCATAGAATCATAGATGGCCGTATCTCCATGCGGATGAAAGGAACCCATGGTTGTACCGACAACCTTGGCTGACTTTTGAAATTTTGCGGTCGGTCTTAATCCCATTTCGTGCATCGCATACAAAATCCTCCGATGAACCGGTTTTAAACCATCTCTGATATCCGGCAAGGCGCGGGCAACAATAACGCTCATCGCATATTCCAAATAAGCCTGCTGCATTTCCTGGACTATTTCCCTTTGTTTTATTTGGCCTTCAGCCATATGCTTTGCTTCAGCTTATCAAGTAAAAAGTCCATAAAGTTTATCAAGTTTTTAGAACTTAATTATACTTTACGAACTTTATTAACTTTACAAACCTTATTAACCTATTTCTTCTCCGACAATGGCAGCGTGTACACCTTTCCTAAATCGTTGGCTTTCGTATTGTCGATAGTAATGTCTTTTTTGTCGTCGTTGGTCAAATTAAAAATACTAAAAAATGCGGCTTTAAGGTCCTGTCCCGTCTTGCCTATATCTCCCAGCAATGAAGGCACATTCTTGTTTTCGGCTAAATTTCTTTGGTCTGTGATTTCTCCAGGATTTAATAGTACATACAAATTCTTCTCAAATGAGTTATACCAAATCATTCCCACCAATGAAATAGTTGTAACAACACAAAGACCGAACATTATTTCTCTGTGGTGTCGTGGTTGTTTGCGTATCTCGTCTAAGAAACTCATCGTTACGTTTGAAACATTATCAATTTCATTTCTTCCGCTGGAAGAAGTTTTTTTGATATTTTATATTTACCTGCCCCGAGCGAAGTCGAGGAGTCTACCTTTTCCGGCGTCAGCCCTAATTCTTTCACAAACTTTTCAGGGCCTTCTATCTCAACTCTCAAGTCTTTCAATTTGTAATGCATCGGAATTATTATCTTCGGCTCAATCTGACTGATAACTCCGATAGCCTCTTTATAATTAATTGTATAATTTCCTCCGACAGGAACCAAGAGTATATCTACGTCGCCGATATCATCTACCTGGCTCTCGGTCAACTTCTCCTGGCCCAAATCACCCAGGTGGCAAATGGTCATTTCTTCAGCTTTGATTACATATATTATATTGAGTCCCCGCTCCTTGCCTTCAGTCTTGTCATGATATGAAGAGATCCCCCTGATAGCAATTCCTTTCTTCTCGTATTCACCTGGCGTGTTTATCAAAAAAGCTTCTGGATTTATCTCGTCCACATTGTTGTGATCATCATGACCGTGAGATACCAAAACAATATCATCCTTAATTTTGGGTGGTTTTAAACCAATTTCCTTAGAAAATGGGTCAATCAAAATACTGCCTTCTTTGGATTCTATCCTGAAACAGCTATGCCCAAACCAGTTAATCGTCATGCTCTAATCTTAGCAAATTTTTAGTAGCAAATCAATAGCAAAATCGACACTCCGCCCCATCGTCTTCGTCAACCATTCGCGTTTCGCAGTTGCAAAATTTGGGGAGTTGAGGTATAGTACTGACTACAAAAGTAAATCTTTAATGCCAAGGATCAGGAGCCGGTCGTGAGTTAACGCCGGCCATGACTGATGCTAGGCAAATCAGTTCAATGCAAATCAACAATTCAGATATCAAATCAATGAAAGACCTCCTTTTCAAGGAGGAGTTTTTTCTGCCTAAGCCGGGAAATATATTAAGTGGACAGATAATTAACATCTCCAAAGCCAATGTTGTTGTGGACTTGGGTCACATTGGAATCGGCATAGTTTATCCAGGCGAATTTTATGACAACCCCGACAGAATGAAGGGTTTAAAGCCTGGAGACAAAGTATCGGCAATGCTTATTGAGCTTGAGAATGATGATGGTTACCGAGAGCTGTCTTTGAGATCTGCTCAAATGACTACCGCCTGGCAGGATATTAAAGAAAAGATGGATGCAAGTGAAGTCATTACCACCAAAATAGTTAACATCAACAAAGGCGGTCTTATTGTTGAAGTAAGTGGAATTCAGGGCTTCCTTCCACTCTCGCAATTATCGTCTGAACATTATCCAAAAATAGACGGCGGAGACACCACCAAAATAGTCCAGGCCCTCCAGAAATTCAAAGGCATGGAATTCCAGGTCAAAATTCTTGATTTTAACGAAACGGAAAACAAGTTAATTGTTTCTGAAAAAGCAATCAAAGAAGAAGCCGCCAAAGAAGAGCTCTCAAAATTAAAAGTCGGAGATTTGATTGAAGGCAAAATAACCGAGGTTACCGACTTTGGGGCCTTCGTCAAATTAAGCGACACGTTGGACGGTTTGATACACTCATCTGAGATAGATTGGAAATTTATTGAAGACCCGCGAGAGGTCCTCCATTCGGGAGATGAAATCACTGCAAAAATAATCAGCTTGGAAGGCGGGCGAGTTTCTCTTTCCTTAAAAGCTTTAAAGGAAGATCCCTGGTTAAAGGCTGAAGAAAAATATCAACCCGGACATAAAGTCAGCGGCCGAGTCATCAAAATCAGAAACAACGGCGCTTTCGTGGAACTCATCGGAGACATAATCGCTTTTCTGCCGGTGGCGGAACTAGGCGGACAGAATCTTAATGATGTTTTCGAGCTAAATAAAGAATATGAATTTGCCATCGTCAGCTTGGATCCCAAAGAACACAAAATGGTTTTAACACTACCAGGCAAAAAACCTGTCCAAGAAACTCATGAGGAACCCAAAGAAGAAACTGTTTCCTAAAATAAGAACTCAGATTTCTGTCCCTCCTTCGCAAGTACACGAAAGTAAAGTTAAGCCTGTCTCAAGGGCAAAGATAAGACGACATTCTCAAAAAGAAATTAAAGAAGGAATAAAAGAGATGAATTAATCTCGAAGTTTTAGTTTGACAATCTATTGTTTTTGCTGTAATATATATCAACGTTCATTACCAACTAAACAGGAGACCCGCACACTTGTTGCACAGAGTCACCGACAGAGTCCCAGCCAACATCACTGCCCGCCACACTTTTGGCGGCCATAGCGAAATCATCATCCCCGAGAATGACGGCTGTCTCGGTTCTTGGAATGGCGGTAATTTCGAACTTGAGATTGAATCCATAACTGGGTTTTTTGTTACCCAAGCAGATGAAAAAGGGGAAATCGTTGAGCTCCCCTCGGATGAACGGGGCAGAAGAAAAAGATTTACCGTATCAGTTCCCCTCTTCTGGTCTGAAAAAGTCGGCCTATTAATAACAAGGCCTCCGTCAAATTATGTGAAATTGCAAGAATCCACCAAATCTTCCCGTGTTTGGGAAATCGCCATCATAACAAATGAGACAAAATTCTTTCTTTCGATTAGACCTCTCCGCTAAGAGCATGTCCATACAAGTATTTTCTGCCTACGCCCATTGCGTAGGTTTTTTGTTTGACAATTATCGTATTGTCATGTTATAATATCAGCACGTTCGTTTCCAACCAAAGAGGTGACAAGTGAAAAAAATCGCAACGCTCAGCCTATCGGTTAGGCTAGTAGTGTTCCAATACCATGTCAAAAACGCGAGTATCCCCGAAGGTATTCCGAAGTACTCGGATTTCCACAAACCAACAGCTAGTCAATTTGAAGGCACTGGTGTCCAAGTCATGGGACCAACTCCTGATGTCCTATCAGAATTTATTGACAACAGCGACTATCAATTGATTGATGCATGGCACGCCACAGAAGAAGACTGGACTCGGAGTGCCGTTCGATTCGTGTTCTGTCACAAAGAATATCTGAATCCAGCTGGGCTTCGTCCGGAATTCGTCACCCAGAGAGACGGCTTACTAGAGTCTTTCAACAGACTCGCAGGCAAAAACCTATGGCAGACAATGGCTCATATCAATCCATTTTTTGTCGCCGGAAAAGCAACAGACGAGACAGTTCTCGTGTTGGATTGCAACTCCCGTAAAGAAGCAACGAAGTTTATTCGGGTCGAGACCGGAGAATTCAATCTTGTTCCGGCCAAGACCGAAGACGAAGAAGAGATTTTTGTAAAAGAACCTGTCACCGTCATGGTGGAAGAACCAGTTATCGTTTTCCAGGGTGGCCGGGAAAAAGTGGAACGAGGAATCGGTCCTGGCATCGGACCCAAGGTCCTCTTGACCGACAAAGCCAACCGATTAAAGTTGGTCAGCAACGAGGTCGTTCTCGTTGCTCCTGAACCAATTCCGGCTTCGGCTTCAGCCACCTAACTATTTTTAAGGAGTAACACTCCCTGGCCCGCACAAAAGTGCGGGCCCTTGACTTTTTATACGAAAGGAGTATAATGATGATATACAGTAAAAATTTAGTTACTTTAATAACTTACTTAGGAAAGAGCGTTTGAGGAGCGAAGGCGACGAAATACTGAGGCCAACAGGCCGAATGTATTCAAAATGATATGGTCTAAGATATCTTCGCAGTTCAAACGCTCTTTCCTAAACTACCGCATTTCCGCGGGATGCCGTCATACGACGACTGCTCCGCTACGCGGGTTGTTATGGGGATGTTCCCCGGAAGAGCTTACGCCCCAAAGGGGCAATTGGAGAGTGTATCATGGCGAGACAGAATTACAACCGTGTCGGTGTCGAACGTGTGACCGACGAGCAGATTGCAGCGATGGCAAAAACTGGTGTTAGCGACGCCAGCACAGACCTCTCGGTCGCCGAGCGCGCAGGCGCCGACGACAAGGTCGCGGCCGTCGTGGCGGAGAACGCTCCGCAGCGTGTCTCGACCTTCACACCCGAAGCGCGGGTGTGGATCGAGGGCAACAAGGAGCTGAATACCGAGGGCCTCTACGGCCAGCGGAGTCTCCTGGCTATCCGCCCGGAAGACTTCCAGCAGCGCGCACAGTTCCTCGGACGCCCCCTCACGGTGGCGGATCTCGAGGAGATCCACGGCGTCGACACGTCAGCACCGGCGTCGATGGACTGCACGACCTGCGGGAAGGCTGTGACGTCCTTCATCCGTACGGCCATGATCGGCCGTGACGGCGACCTGCGCCGCAACCCGGATGGGAACATCACCTACCGCGGTCAGGCCGTGACCACGGGACGTCCGCTGGCGGTTCACGCAGCTCACACGGGCACGTGCCTGTACAAGTTGCGCAACAACCTCGAACAGACGAAGAAGCTGACGAGTGGCCGAGAGGTCGCCAAGTTGCTTCACTCGCACTCGTTCGAGCAGGCCAACGCGCGGTTGGCCGGCATCCAGGGTCACTTCAACGCGAAGGACCAGGAGAAGCAGGCGATGAAACAGCGCCTGGGCGCCAGGACCGGTGGCGACGCCGCCGGATTCAGCAATGGGGCGAACTTCACGCCCCGCACGCCCCGTGGCAAGTCCCGCAAGGAGTCGCGGAACTGGAACGCCGAGTAATATCGACGTCAAGCATCCTTGGGGAGGAAGAGACACTGGTCTCTCTCCTCCCCCGGGGTGTTTTTTAATACTTAAATATTGACTTATTTAATGTTTTAGTGTATCATATGATCAGTACCAAAATCTCGGGAGAATTCATCAGGTAGTGAAATTTCCAATTCTAGATTTTCCGACAAAGTCGGATTTGGAAATTCTACTACCTGACGAGCTCTTCTACAATTGAATAGGTACGAAAGGTACCAAGAAAGAGGGAGGAAAGAGCCATGCAGGAGATCAGGTACGAGGATTTGGCTGACCATTTGGCCAGCGGTAAAGATTTTATTGTTGAGCTGGGCGAACAGAAAGGTATCGGTTCCAGCAGTCTCTTGGTTCGCAAGTGCGAAAAAACATTTCTGATTGACCGCGGTGCCGCCTTTGAAGGCATTGGTACAAACAAAATTACCACCTTCCCTGTCGGCGGGAATCTTGAGGAAATCTACATTGACCTCATGATTTTCACCCACGTGCATGCCGATCACATTTTACAAATCGTGCCGACCGTGTTGATGCACGGCGAATCACGAGTGGTATTTTCAAAGAAGACACTAGAGGAGCTGAAAATCGTTTTGGCCGATTCTTTGTCTATTCAGAGAAAAGAAGCCAAGAAAGCCTACTACTCTGGATTACCGGCACCGAAAGCCGAGTTCAACGAAGAAGATGTTGCAACTTTTCTAGCTCGAGCCGAAGCCGGTTTTTATGAAATAGTGGACACCGATGAAGAAGATGAATGGATTACCTTTGAAGATTGGCCAGGATGGGAATTCGGATTCACATTTTCCGGACATACTAAGGGAGCCTTCATCTCTCTCATAAAGTCGCCCGATGGCGACGGCCTCGTCTTTTCAGGCGATTTGTCCGGCCACAATCAGGAAACAACGCGAGGCGTGAAAACGTTGAGCGAAAGTTTCTTGGCAATGGCCGAATTCCGAAAATGCCGGCGAATCATTCTTGTTACGGAAGCCACCAACGGCAACCGCGATATTGAAGAGAGCCAAGAAGAGATGGACGCCCGACTCAAGGCTGTCCTGAATGAAACCCAGCGCAAGGGTGGCCACGCTCTGATGCCGGTATTCATGGTCAATCGTGGACCAAATATCGTTACCAAATTGGTTCGTCTCGGATTTAAAGTGTTCGTTGCCGGCGGGGTCAGAAAAACCCTTGCCGTAGAAGTTGGAGCTGACATCGTTGAAAAATGGAAGGCCGACGGAACAGTCATGTTCATTGAGAACGGGCCGAACTATTCGAGCCAGATCAAGGCTGCCTCTCGAGGCGAATATGGCTTCCGGCCAATTGTTACTTCTTCGGCTACGTTAGACCAGGGAGCCGGAGTTGAATTCGCAATCGAGATGTTGCCAGTTCCGGAAAATGTATTGATTTCGACCGGTCATCGTTTTGATGGGTCGGCCATGAAGGAGTTTTTTGAGATAAAGAACCGGCCAATTGGGCCCGGTCATACGATTGTATTGAATAGAATGGATAGAGACTTTCATTCAGTAAAACATGCGGTTAATGTCAGATGTGGCGGACACCACTTTGACTATTCCGCACACTCAGATCGGAAAGAGTTGGTCGCATTTACAACCAACCTCAATCCTGACATTATCTTCATAAAGCATTGCACCGAAGACGGATTCAATGGTCTGGAATCGGCCCTGCGTAGCGAGTTGAGAGAAAAGTGCCCTCCGATCAGTCGGGCGCGCCACCTCCATTTGTTTGAATTCTAAATTAGGGCCTTCTAGTGCCCGGGCCTCACGTCGCTTGACGTGAGGCCTTTTTTGTGCAATAATTAGCAACAAGGAGGTCTCATGGAGACCGAGCAGACTGAACAGATCTTTGAAGAAACTACCACCGAGGAGACTCGGAAGCTAATCCTCACTATTTCTACTATTGCCTTTGATTTCGATTTCGTTACTTCTGACCCATCAAGGTCACGGGCTGACGAAATCAAGGTTTTATTGGTAAAGAACAAGAAACCTTCCCGCAAAAGCAAAGAAGGTAAGCCGGGTGGGTTTGGACTCCCAACAGGACAAGTAGAGAGCCGTGAAGCGATACTTCATGCTGTCGAAAGAGAAACCGAGGACGAGTCTGGCTGTTCGGTGAAGAAAATAATCGGCAAACTTTTTGTGATCAAAAAGACCTTAAAGATACCCGGGAAGGAGAATCCGGAAAACCTTCCGAACCATCTTAATTATGAGTCCGTCCCCAACGAGATTCATGTTTTTCTTGTCGAGGCTTCCGAGCCACTAAGACGGATAAGAGAGGCTGATGAAATCGACGGCTCCGTCGAGCCGTGGAAACCTCTTCGGGAAGTATTTGAAATGCCTCTTGCTCAGGACCGGAGTGGAAGCAGGAAAAATAGCGACGGCATTTATTTTAGCCACATCAAAAGACTATATACGGCCATTGAGTCGATGATTTACAACCCCGAAGAAGAGCTAGTCGATGGTGAGGCCATCAAGCGATGGCTTGAGCCTAATCGTCAGGCTCTATACTCGGCAATGTCTGATCTTAGAAAGTCTGGTCTTCTGGAAAACTTTATTACTCCTGACGAAGCTCAGGAATAATAAATACCAGATTTAATTACACACGCGCCCCGCAATGGGGCGCTATTTTATTTTTCGAAGGACCCAATTAACAATACTCCCCCCTACAAATAACTCTGTTGAAAAATATTAAAACTTCGGGTATACTCAATCCTAATCATGATCAAACAATTCACAAAATATATTTCAATAGTTTTCTTAATCCTGCTTAGCGCAGCTGGTTTAGTTATGGTTTTTCAGTCCCCTTTTGAAAAAGTTGACAGTGTTTCTGTCTCAGAAATAGTAACCAAAATAAATGCCGGCCAAGTTAAAGACATAACAGTCAAAGGAGATAATCTGGAAATCGTCCTAAAAGATGGTGACAAGAAATTAACATCTCAAAAAGAGTCGGGTATTTCAGCTTTTGAAACATTGCTGAACTTAGGAACAAATAAAGACAAGCTCTCAGCTTTTAATATTCAAGTTAAAGACGAAACTGGAACAGTGGGTATGATATTGTCTTCTGTTATTCCAGTCGTTTTACCATTTCTTTTGATAGTTTTAATTTTCTGGTACATGTTTAATAAGGCTCAAAAGGGATCGATGCAAGCCTTTTCTTTCGGCAAATCTAAGGCCCGTTTGGCCAACCAGAAAAACGGAAAAAAGCAGGTTACCTTCAAAGATGTTGCCGGACTAATTGAGGCCAAGGAAGAAATATCAGAAGTTGTAGAATTCTTGAAAGACCCGAAGAAATTTCACAAACTTGGAGCCAAAATACCAAGAGGTATTTTATTAGTTGGTTCTCCGGGAACAGGAAAAACACTTTTAGCTAAAGCAGTTGCCAGCGAAGCCCATGTTCCATTTTATTTCGTTTCCGGTTCAGAATTCGTCGAAATGTTCGTTGGTGTCGGCGCCAACAGGGTCAGGGACATGTTTGAGCTAGCAAAGAAAACTGCTCCGGCAATTGTATTTATCGATGAAATAGATGCCGTAGGCAGACACCGCGGAGCTGGTCTTGGAGGCGGACATGACGAAAGAGAACAAACCTTGAACCAAATTTTGGTTGAAATGGACGGTTTTGATACTGATGCCGCCGTAATTGTAATAGCCGCGACCAACCGACCTGATATTCTTGATCCGGCTCTTTTAAGACCCGGCCGTTTTGACAGACGGATAATTTTAGATGAACCCTCAATGAAAGATCGAGAAGATATTTTAAAAATCCATGCCTTGGGTAAACCCTTGGCAAAAATGGTAAACCTTAAACTTGTTGCCGAAAGAACTCCGGGATTATCGGGGGCAGATTTGGCAAATTTAATAAATGAAGCCGCCATTCTTGCCGCAAGAAATAACCAAAAAGAAATTACACAGGATAATCTTTTTGAGGCAATTGAAAAGGTAATCTTGGGACCAGAAAGACGCAGCCACATATTTTCCAAAAAAGAAAAAGAGATAACCGCCTACCACGAAGCTGGACATGCATTGGTGTCCTTCTCGCTCCCCTTCACAGATCCGATCCACAAGGTTTCAATCGTTTCACGCGGAAGAGCGGGAGGATACACGCTCAAATTACCAACCGAAGACAAACATCTTCGATCCCGCTCTGAATTTGAGTCAGAATTAGCTGTTTTACTCGGAGGATTTGCGGCTGAAAAAATGATATTCAAAGATACTACCACCGGCGCTTCAAATGACTTGAGGGTTGCGTCCGATCTTGCCCGTCGGATGATTACCCAATATGGAATGTCCGATGTCCTCGGCCCAATAACTTTCGGTGAAAAAGAAGAACTGGTTTTTTTGGGAAAAGAAATTTCAAGCAATAAAAACTACTCCGAAACAATTGCGTTTCAGATTGATGAGGAAATTAAAAAACTGATATCAAAAGGATTAGTTTCCGCCAAAAAAGTTCTTACTCAAAAGATGGCAGTCCTCCACAAAATCGCCAAAGAATTAATCAGCAAAGAAACTCTGGAACAAAAAGATTTTTACACGTTGGTGAGGTAAGGCCAGCTCAACCCCGCCCATTTTAGGCCTATTGGATTGCGGCCTCCGGCCTTCTTCGGACAAATGCTTAAATTAATCTCAATTTGCTTAACAAATTTTAGCGTCCGTTCCTCTCTTCGGGATTTTCCGGCTAAAATTTGTTTATTAAGCAAATTATTAGTTAATTTAAGCATTGTGTTGCCCTCGAAACCAAACGGTCTGAAAATAGGCGGGGTTGTCGCCCCACAAGAGACAGGAGTCAAACTCTGGAATAAAATTCTTAAAAAGCGTAAGATAATACTTAGTTTTCTTTGGGCGTGTAGCTCAGTGGTAGAGCACGGTACTTATAATACCGGGGTCGGAGGCTCGATCCCTCCCACGCCCACCATAATAAAACTAGACGACTTTTTTGAAGTCAATTGATGGGCGGCACGAAGTGCCGCCCATTGATTTTCCCCTGACAAATCCTCTCCGCTCGGCGCGCGCAGCCGCGCCTCGCGGTTGGCCAAAACGAGGTTCGAGCCGAAAAGTTTTTCGGCAGCAACCTTTTTCTCAAAAAGGTTGCTCTCTTGTGCGATTTTAGGCAGAGATTCTGCCTCTTTTATCCATTCCGACATCGGTTCGAGCCAGCCAGTCCGCTTTTGTTCAAAGTTGATGATTTGCTCCTCCAGCGACTTTTTCTCGCTCATAAAGTTTCGTTTCTTTTCGAGATAAGTTTCTCGTTCAATGTCCTGTTCCAAATAGCCATCTAAAAGTCGCTGGAGTTTAACAGTGATAATTTTTACTTTAGTTTCCGATTCTTGAACAAAAGCGGTTGCGGATTGGGCGGATTCCTTTTTGTCTTTTTCAAGTATTTTATTCATCTGTTCCGCCCAATCCGGTCTCAAAGAAAATTTTTGAAGCAGAGAGGATAACTGCCGATCCAGTTCTTCCTCGCGGACATAAGGTTGGCTACACTGTATGTTTTTCTTGGTGCAACGATAGTAAGTATGACCTTTTTGGATTTCGGCAGTTATCATTCTTCCGCATTCTTCACAACGCAATAAATTAGTGAAGGGTTTAGCGATTTTAGGATTACCCTTTGGTTTTCCTCTCTGCTTCATTACCTCTCGGACTTTATCAAAAATTTTCTTTGAGACTACTGGCTGGTGCTTGCCTTCATACACCTCACCCGCATAACGAAAATGTCCATAGTAAAATGGATTGGAGAGGATAAAAGAAATTCTGTCTCGGTGAAGTTTCTTGCCGCCAGAGGAGAGAATACCATGTTGCGCCAAAAAGTTTACAATATCTTCCAAACGAGAGCTGTTTTGTCCATATAGCTCAAAGGCCTTGCGAATAATAACTGATTTCTTTTTGTCCACAACGATTGATTTAGTACGAACATCGTTTAGATAACCAACTGGCGCAAGGCCGGGATATTCTCCTCGTCTGACTTTTTGGCGCAACCCTCGTTTGGTATTCTCACTCAAATTGTCCACATAGTATTTGCTTTGCCCAAAAGCGATATTGAGCATGAACTTACCTTGGGCGGTATTTTCATACCAAAACTGTGGAAACTTCAGGCCCGCAAGTCCACCTGTGTCCAAAAGATAAATAATCTTTCCACCATCAACAGAATTGCGCGCCAGTCTGTCAGGATGCCAAGCCAAAATTCCGTTTGCTTCACCGCGCTCGATGCGAGCAAACATTTCGTTAAAAATCGGTCTGCCAGGAATTTTGGCCGACTGCTTTTCCACCAACTCCTCCACTATCTCCAAATTTTCACGCTTGGCAAACTCGCGCAATTCTGTGAGTTGCGCTTCAATCGAGAGGACTTGCTTATCCTCAACATCTGTGGATTTGCGGGCATACAAAAAGAATTTTTGCATAAAATTATTGGTTAAAACTTAAATAGCCGCCCTTGGTGCGACAAACCCAATTGCTCGGATTTATTTCCAAAGACGGCTATTAAAAAAGCAATTGGCCCGTTTGTCGCAAATTCAGTATACCATTTCCAAAAAGAAAGCAAAAATTCTTTTTGTATATTTTGGGCAAAACAATTCACCGAGACAGAATTTAAAATCGCACAAGAGCGAACCTCGTTTTGGCCAACCGCGAGGCGCGCCTGCGCGCGCCGAGCGGAGAGGATTTGTCAGGGGAAAATCAATGGGCGGCACTTCGTGCCGCCCATTGATTGACTTCAAAAAAGTCGTCTAGTTTTATTATGGTGTGGCTTTACAACCAAGCTCGAAGTTATTTTAGCAGAAATTTGTAAAAACGGATAGAGTGCCGCGCTACGCGCGGCCTAACGCTTCTGAAATGCGCTCGGACGGGGCGGGAAGAAAAAGGGGTGTAGGGAAAATGAATTCCCGCCCTGTCCTCGCTATTTTCGCCGCCGCCAATTTCGTATTTCGCAAAGCGAAATACGCCGCAAGAAACAATTTTGGTATTGCCCTTGCCCCTCCCGCCCATGCGCGGGCAATATCTTTTGAGCTCCCAATTAAGTTAAAAATCTGATAAAATAAAAACATATGGCAAATTTTTATCAGCATAAAAACTATAGTTTCCAAGATTTTGACCTCTTGGTTGATGATGGGGTTATTTATGCTTGTTATATCAAAAAGGCACCTCGCCTAATAGGCGAACATGACTCCCGCCAGCCCAATATTTATGCAATGGCAAAAAGCAAGGATAGTGTGAATTGGGAAGAAGTCGGAGATATTATTTTGCCCGTTCCAAATTCTTGGGAAGAAAGTATTTGGGCTGGCGGGATTTCCAAACAAAATGACAAATACGTTATTTACTACACCGGCACAACCATGAAAGGACGCAACGATTTTTGCAAAATAGGCAAAGCATATTCTGAAGACCTCGCTCATTGGGAAAAAGATTTAGAAAATCCAGTTTTTATTTTTGATTCACAAAGTCCTTACTACTCTGATGAGAAAAAATTGGCCTTTCGCGACCCTTTCTTTTTTGAACACGAGGGTAGAAAGTATATCCTTTTCTGTGCAAAAGATAAAAAACAACCAGCAGGAAAACAAGGATGTATCGGTGTAGCTGAAGAAACAGAACAAAATAAATTTTGTTGGATGCCGCCAATTTTTTCTCCCGGAATATATTTTGATGGATTAGAATGTCCTGCACTCTATAAAATCAAGGATAAATGGTATCTACTTTATGGGATTGACATGGAGAATGACGAAAAGGCATTCCGATATGCTGTAGCAGACTCCCCATTCGGGCCATATAAAACTTTTAAGGATAATCAGCTCTTATCAAGCAATAACTATACTTGCCGAATTATAAATTTTGGAGGTAAAAATTTGCTTTATCATTGGTTTAGAGATAATCAGAATGGCAAGACGCGTGAGCGTCTTGCGCCTCCGAAAGGGGTGCACATTTTAGAAGACGGCAGAATTTCACTTTCGGAAATATAAACGCAAGATATGTTAATGGTTAAAACAAAAATTGGGTCGAGCAAAATTCATGGCGTAGGTGTATTCGCTGATGAGTTTATTCCGAAAGGGACAGTGATTTGGAAATTTACGCCTGGATTTGACATTTTGAGTTTTCCTGATCTTTTACAAATCTACATCTACAAATATTCGTGGAAAAGCAAGAAGAGCAAGCTATATTGTTTTTCTTCCGACAATGGGAAGTATTTTAATCACTCAAAAAATTCAAATACCATTTCGGAACACAGAGATGGTGAAGAAGAAGTTACCACAACAGCAGTTAAGGATATTCAAATCGGTGAGGAACTAACTGATAATTATTCATCATTTGAGGCAGACAGTGATGACAAAAACGTCTTAGAGGAAATTGCCAAAAAATATGCTCTTGTTGATGAGTTAGATCCTCGTCTAAAGAAACATTGAAATAAAATTTTTCTTTGCGGCGTGCCAGTTTTACCGGCGCGAAATTGGCGGCGGCGAAAATAGCGAGGACAGGGCGGGAATTCATTTTCCCTACACCCCTTTTTCTTCCCGCCCCGTCCGAGCGCATTTCAGAAGCGTTAGGCCGCGCGTAGCGCGGCACTCTATCCGTTTTTACAAATTTCTGCTAAAATAACTTCGAGCTTGGTTGTAAAGCCACACAAGATTTATCATGCGCGCTTAGCTCAGTTGGTTAGAGCGACTCGTTTACACCGAGTAGGTCGTGGGTTCGAATCCTACAGCGCGCACCAGAAACAATGGTGGAGAAAATAAAAAAACCGGAGCCGTTACAAACCGAGGTTGAGAGTGGAGATTTTATGTCTCCTGAAAAAGTTGCGAGCAGAGGACCAGAACACATGAAGTCTCTGCTCAAAGCAAAAGAGATGCTACTCAACGGGGAGGCGGTGGTAGAGGTTAGAAAAACAGAGAATGGCAGATACAAATCACTGTCTATTTTTAGAATAGACCCGAACACAAAAGAGAAAAAAGAACGGTTGGTATATTTTGATAATATGCGCGAAGAAATTGGTCCATTTGAACAACAACTCTGGAAAATGGGAATAGAACCGATTCATATAACGGAACCGGGTACAGAAACAATGGGGCTTAAACAAAAATTCACTGATTTCGCACAAGATATCAAGCAATCGAAATTTTCCCGAGAGGAGACCGTCAAAAAATGGGGTACCGAACATGAGGAAATGCTGGCAGCTTTGTTTGATTTGTTGAAAAAAGACGCAGTTAGATTAAGAGTGAAGCACAATAAAAACAAAAATACATGGAATGCAGAAATTTATTTTATAGGCACCAATGGGGTTTGGTATTATACTGATTTTCCCAATGAAATAAAAATTTTAGTTGAAACCATTTCGGATAACGGATACGAACCAGAGTACATCGAAGAGTAGCACCAATATCAAAAAGGCCTAGAATGCCTTTTTGATATTGGTGCCGCGGGGGTGAATCGAACACCCAACGCCATCCTCTTCAGGGATGCGCTCTACCATTGAGCTACCGCGGCAATTTACTTACTCAAAAATTATAGCATTTACAAGCCAATCTTTCAATCTAAATGACGATTATTTTTACGTTATCAACATAATTACCCACAAAAACCGAACCCCTGTGATATAATAAAGCTATTACCTGTTACGTGGTACTACTTTGTTATCAACACATGCGAAAAGATCAAGAAAAAGCGTTTGGGTTGCGTCGTCAAAAGCAAAGCTATAAAACCATCAGCAAAGAGCTTGGCATTCCTAAAAGCACTCTTGCTGGCTGGTTTAAAAATGAGTTGTGGTCACAAGATATTAGAGATGAGTTGGGTCGAACCGCATCACTAGCTTTTCCTGAAAAATTAAACCGCATCGTTGCGGCTAATAAAAAACGGTGGGCCGATTGGCATCAACAAGCTCGAGATGAGGCTGTGGTAGAATTTCCGAAACTTAAAGACGACTCCCTATTTTTAGCGGGACTCATGCTCTATTGGGGAGAGGGTAACAAAACACCAACAAGTCCTCAAGTAAAATTAGCCAACAGCGACCCCGCCATGATTCGCCTTTTTTGTCTCTTCTTGAAAAAAACTCTCTTGGTGCCAGATGAAAAAATAAAGATTTGGCTACTTCTTTATCCTGATCTTATTGATTCTGTTCAGAAAAATTTCTGGAGCAAAGCCACAGGCATACCTCTTACGCAATTTAACAAGTCTATTTACATTAAAGGAAGACGCTCGACAAGAAGACTATCATATGGAGTATGTAATGTAACAGTTTCAAGCCGACAATTAAAAGAAAAAATCGTTAAATGGATCGAGCTTTTTCAGTTAAACTTACAAGAATCCGCTTTCTTGAAAAAAACTTTAAAATAAGCTATAGTATAGATTAGATTTGACACGCGGGTATAATATAGCAGTAGTATATTTCCTTGCCAAGGAAAAAGCACGGGTGCAAATCCCGTTACCCGCTCCAATGTGGAAATTACTGTCAAAGATTACTGGAAAAAACATAATTCGCAACAAAATCGAACACAGTGAAGCCGGACTGTATTTTTATCTTGTCTTTCCTATCGCTTTTGCGTTTCTTTTAACCTTTGTTGGCGCCAGAATTTTTAGTCTTTTAGCTCCCAATTTTTATTTATTAGACATCGCTTTGAACCGCGTCCATCATTATGTCTATGGTTTTTTTGTTTTGGCTGTTTCCGGGTACCTTGCTCTAATTTTTAACGGCCCCCGAGCAAAATACCTGATATCGCTTCTTCATGGTTTTGGTTTGGGCTTGGCTTTTGATGAATTCGCCTTTTGGCTTAAATTAACTGACACCGACCCGGCCCGTTGGAGCTATGACGGCTTTCTTATAATTATGGGGCTGTTTTTTTTCATTATTTCAGCCAAAAAGGGATTCAGAATGCTCAAGGTTTTGTGGCCTTTTGGGGGTTGACTTTTTGACCCCGATTTGCTATACTTATAGCATAACCTGAATATCGTAGTAGATGGCTTGATAGGCCGTTTTTTTGTGCCTAAAAGACCATTTCTATCTCATTTTTTCAGGTCAAAAAAATGATTAAAAAACTTACAATTTCAGCAATAATTTTGACGGTTTTTATTACAGTCCCAACTTCGGCAAATGCAGCCTTCTTCGACTGGGCTGATCCTGGCAGTGATAATGCCCATCCCTTTATCGATGGTGGGTCCGAATGGTCAATAAGTAATTTGGCTAAATTCGAATTAATCAAAAAAAGGGTACCCGATGAAGCAACGGAACCAGTCGCAAGTCCTACTCCAATACCCAAAACCAAAACAATCAGAACCAATTCTATTGCAACACATACAATAATGGCCAGTGCGTATTCCTCAACCCCAGATCAAACAGACAGCACTCCTTTCATTACCGCTTGGAATACTCGGGTTAGAGACGGCATTATCGCTGCAAACTTTTTGCCTTTTGGTACTCAGATAAAAATACCGGAATTATACGGCGATAAAATATTCGTTGTTGAGGACAGAATGAATCGAAGATATACTTATAAAATTGACATCTGGTTCCCGGAACGAGAACAAGCATTAGAATTCGGAAATAAAAAAGTAAAAATAGAGGTTGTTGCCAGACTGTAACTTCCCAAATCAAAAACACCCGTAGGGGTGTTTTTGATTTGGTGTACCCGGTTGAAGAAAGTTAAAACAACTGTTGAGGGTTAATCCAGTCTCCAAAAACATCAAGAAAAAGATTTTGTGCTTTTGCTCGGTCGACTTGATTCTTAAGAAGATAACCCTTAATCATTTCGTCTTTTTCTTCCTCGCTAATTCCTTCAGCTTGAATAATTGGCTTTATAAAAAATTCTTCTACGGCCCAGTCACTTTGAAAAACCACTTTAACTGCTCTTAGTTTTTCGGCAACAACTTTGGTGCTTTCTCCGTGTGAGTATAAAAAAAGAATATTTTTAACAATTGAAACTATTCTTTCCTTGGGGAAACCATAATCTCTCGAAATGTGTTCTGCCGTAAGTTCAATGGAATCAAATGGCAAAGCTTCGATAATTCCGTTAGTATGTGCATGAGACTCCCCAATCTGCCGCATTGCCGTCTTTAAGCCTAGTTTTAATATTATCAATTGTATGGTCAAGCGGATTTGCAAATTTATCTAAGGCTAATTCATTTACCCTACCTCCACAAACTCTATCATAGATAATTAAAACCTCTCTTAACGTTTCTGTATTAAGTTGAGACATTAACATCCCTAGCCTAGGAAGCTTTTCTTTAGTTTCTAACTTTTTTGGACTTTCATTAATCATTTTGTCCGCCCACTCACCCTTGGATGGAACACTTTGGAAAAGATGATTTTAACTTGGAAACAGGTTTTTGGGAGTTTTGCGTCTGTGACTAGTATTGGAAGTAGTTAAGTGCAATTAAAAAATCCGACATTTGGTCAATGTCGGATTTTCTATTCACAATTCACAATTTTTGCTATGCCGTTGGTAACGACAGTAATTCCTACACAAATACAGTAAATCGGAAAGTATAAACCAAGTGCAAGCAATACTGAACCCAACTAGCGTGATTAAAATAATCCTGACAAAGCAGGATTATTTTAATGTTGTCCGCCCCCCGCGACTCGAACGCGGAACATTCACCTTAAGAGGGTGCTGCTCTACCAATTGAGCTAGGGGCGGATATATTGTGTGTCCCCGGAGGGAATCGAACCCCCATCAACAGCTTCGAAGGCTGCTGCTTTATCCGTTAAGCTACGGGGACATATCCCACCGTTAAACATTAAAATTTTACCACAAATTAGATTTTTTTCAATTATTTTCGTATCTCTTTTTTAAATCTGAAATTACCTTCGGTAAAACCCTAAGCACATAATCCAAGTCCTTTTTCGTTGTTTGCTTGCCCATAGAAAACCTCAACACACCCAACAAATGTTTTTTATTTACACCGATGGCCTTGAGAACATGTGAAGGTTCAACAGAATGAGATGTACAGGCCGAACCGCTTCCAGCATGGATACCATATTTATCAAGTTCCAAAAGCAGGTTCTCACTATCTAACCCTGGTATTGATATATTTATATTATTCGCAAGTCGCTCTTTGCCAGTTGGACCATTTAATCTTATTTCTGAATCTATTTTCTTAATCTTACCAATAAAGTAATCTCTCAATTTCATAACTCGGGCTGACTCCTTGGTATCAATCAATTCAATTGCCTTAGCCAAACCAAGTATGGCCGACAAGTTCTCTGTCCCCGCCCGCATTCCTCTCTCCTGCCCACCGCCTAAAACACAGGGGGTTAAGGCAACATCATGACGAATATACAAAACACCAATTCCTCTGGGTCCGCCTAATTTAGAGCCATTAAAAGTTACGAGATCAGCCTGCAAATTATTAACATTCATATTAAGATACCCCGCCGCTTGGCAGGCATCGACATGAAACAAGACCCGCCTTGTTTTATCAATTTCCAATTTTTTGTTAAACTCTTTGATTATCTTTCCGATCTTATTTATTGACTCTATCGTACCAATCTCGTTATTGGCATACATAATCGAAACTAAAGCCGTTTCCTTTCGCAAAGAATTTTGAAATTCTTTAAGGTCAACAAACCCCTCTTTGTTTACGGGAAGATAGGATACCTCAACACCCTCTCTTGCTAAAAGTTTTATTGGTTCAAGAACAGAAGGGTGCTCTATTTGCATTGTGATAATATGGGGTTTTAAAACCAGAAGCTGCCTGACCGTTCCCTGAATAGCGAGATTATTTGATTCTGTTCCCGAAGAAGTAAAAATTATTTCGTTACTATGCGCACCCAAAAAACGGGCCACTTTTATTCGTACTCTGCTTAATTCTCTAGCTGCCTCTCGGCCTGAGTCATTATAAGAAGACGGGTTGCCGTAAATCTTCATGGCTCGAACCACCTCTCTTTGGACTTCAGGATCTATCGGAGCCGCTGCTGCATTATCTAGATATATCTCTTTCATACAAAAACAGCCTTGTGGCTGTTTATTTATACTATCATAATGTTTTAGTATTTTCTACTAATAATTTCTCTGTCGGGGCCAAAAAACCAAAGACAGCAATGCACCTGCCAATCCGATGTCTCTCACGAGAATTTCGCTAAATCCTAGAAAAAACATGATGCTTGCCAGAAAAAGAACCGCCAGTGACGAAAAGAGTGGAACAAATATATTTGTGATGAGGCTGATTCCGACAAGAACCTCAAAAACACCGGAAATATAAATAATATCTATCGGCCTAATATTAAAATTTGCCGCAAACAAAGAAACAGATTGGGGAACCCAAGCATTAATCCAATAATTCGGGTGAAAAAACTTGTCTATACCAAACCAAAAAAATACGATTGCCAGACCGATACGAAGAACCGAATTGGAATACCTTGGGGATTGTAACATGTTTGAGGCCTACTTATAGTGGGATTGTCAAACTATTGACAATCTGGTTAAATTAGTGTATAATACAATCATGGTCTACTGTCGACTGCGTGTCGCTTGTGACATCAAAAGTTACCCTTAGGGGTAACTCCACTTCTTTATTATAATAAAGAAATAATTCGCCACAAGAGGATATCGGGTCGACGGTTAAAATATAAAAGCGCCTTAAGGCGCTTTTATATTTTAACCATTAAGTAGAACAATTTTTCTCCAAAAAATCAAGAACTTTTTCATTCGTTATACGACTAGAAATATTATCACGAAGACTCTTAATATCCAAACTTGACTTATCAGTTTCCCCCTTCATTAACATTGACTGGACGGCCGCACTCACTGATTCATCTACTTCTTCGTGTGAAGCTAAGATGTTGTTGTCTTTTGCTATCTTGTGCAGAACCAAGACTATTTTAACCTGTTTTTCCGCTTCTTCTCGCCATTGTTTTCTCAAATCGTCCTGGGTCTTGCCCATCTGCGCCAAATACAATCCCAATTCCATTCCATTGGCATGTAAATCGCTGTCAAGATTGCTTATCATAGAGTCCAACTGCTGATTTAAGAGAATCTCCGGTGCCATTATGCTAGAATTATTTACGATATGATTAATTATTTCCAGACGGACCCTTTGCTTTTCTTTTAGTCTTTTCTCTTCCATAATTCCTCCTCTGATGTTGTCGATCAACTGATCCAAGTTCTGAAAATTACCCAAGCCCCTAACAAATTCGTCATCAATTTTGGGAAGTTCCACCGACTTAATATTATTTATCTTTACGGTAAAATCCAATTTTTGGCCGGCAATCTTTTTTACATAATAATCTTTTGGAGCAACCAACGAGAAGGTTTTTTCCTCGTCCTTCTTCATCCCCAAAAGGCTATCCTCGAAACCAGGCATAAAATTCTTGCTTCCGATAATTAAAGGATGATTTTTACTTACTCCGCCTTCCAACATTTCCCTGTTATGTCTTACTTCAAAATCAACCTCAACCCTGTCACCCTTTTCAACTACTCCTTCTTTGTCACGGAGAATACTCCTTGATGCTTTAATTGTTGCAAGAGTATCATCTATATCTTTCTGCTCTACTTGGACATCTCGCTTAGCCACCTTAACCTTAGAAAAATCTCGAATATTAATTTCGGGAAAAAGGGTAAGTATAACTTTATAAACAAGTTTGACCGGGGTGTTTTCTTTAATCTCAAGCTTAGAAACATTCAAAACATCCAACTTTTCTTTTTCAATAACCTTGGCTAAACTGTCCTTCATGGCCAAGTCCAACGCCGATTCAAGAACCTGCTTTGCATCCAAGCTCTTTTTTATCAAATCCTTTGGAACTTTTCCTTTCCTGAATCCGTCCAATTGGAAATCTTTTCCGATTTCGACTTCGGTTTTTTCTACATATTCCTTAAGATCATTTCTGTCCAATTCAACGGTCAATTCTGTCTGATTTTGATCAATTTTTTTAAGAGTGTGGCTCATCTTGTAATTCGTCTTGTGCCTCAATTTCTTTGTGGCTTAAGTCTTCTCTGGGCGAACGAACATCTATTTTCCATCCGGTAAGCTTCGCGGCTAAGCGGACATTCTGTCCTCTTTTTCCGATAGCAAGCGAGAACTGATCATCGGAAACCTCAACCAAAGCATGCCTTCTGGATTCATCAATAATTGTAACTCCTAAAACCTTGGCCGGAGAAAAAGAATTGGATATAAAATCCTTTGCCTTATCATTCCATAAAATTATATCAATTTTTTCTCCAGACAGTTCATTTATTACAGTCTGAACGCGAACCCCTTTTTGGCCAACCAAAGAACCGATGGGATCCACCCCTTCTTCTTTTGACACAACTGCTATTTTGGTTCTGGAACCGGCCTCTCTGGCAATGGCTTTCACCTCCACAGCTCCGCTGTCTATTTCCGGAACCTCAACTTTAAATAATCCCAACACAAGTTTGGGATGCGAACGGGAAAGCAAAACAACCGGTCCACGAGGAGTTTCTTCGGCCTTTAGGATCATGAATCGAAACCTCTGGTCTATTCTGTAATTATCTGTCGGTATTTGTTCCGCCGGAGTTAGCAAGCCGTTTGTTTTTCCTAAATCAACAAAAACCAACTGGCCTTCTTTTCTTTGAACGACTCCGCTGATTATTTCTCCTTCTCGTCCTTTGAATTCTGCAAAGATAGCTTCCCTCTCCGCCTCTCTTAAGCGTTGAATTATAACTTGCTTAGCGGTCTGAGCTGCAATTCGGCCAAAATCAGTGTGAGTCACGAGTTTTGTTGTTATTTCGTCTCCAACTTTAATTTTTTTCTTTTTCTTTTTAGCTTCTTCCAATAAGACGTGCTTCTCTGGATTATATTTTATTTTTATAATATTATCTTCTCCAGTCGAAATTTCTCCTTCTTCAATTTTTCTTTCCCGACGAGACTCGTAATCTGCCGGGTCTGGTCTTTCTTCCATAACCTTGATCGGCAAAGTTCCGGTTAAATAACCTTCTTCATCAACACCTTCAACAACATAGTGAAGTTGGGTCATTACAAGATCCCCGCTTTCAATATCCAGTTTAGCTTTTATTATCTGTCCCTTTTTGCCATAGTCCCTCTTGTAGGCAGCGGCAATTGCGGCCTCTATGGTTTCAATAACGCTTGCCTCGGGAATTCCTTTTTCTTCAGAAATTTGTTTGATTGCCGATAAAAATTGTTTTGTATCCAACATGTGCCTAAACTTAATCGATTCAACAAAGATGTCCGCCATCGGCGGACATCTGGAGTAAAATCAATCTGTATAACCATCTTATCAGATTCCTAAAATAAAGTCAATGTACTGTGCTAGACGGATACATCAATAAAGCTCCCCAGCCACATACCCCCAACTCGACCGATAGTCCTCGGCTTCCTGCGAGCCTCGGCTATCTACATGCTCGGCCCCTCACCAAGCACCAAGCTTCGGGGCCTGCGCAAGTTCTCCCTGGGGGTATATGGCTGGTGGCTTTGTTAATATGAAAACAATGAGGCTATACTATTTGTGTTCCTACAGGCAAGACCTGTAGAAGTTTACACGAAAAATATTGAAATGAGCGACACCTTCATCCCAAAGAAGAACGTTCGGAGGCTACCCCGGGCCGAGATAGAGCAAAAATTCAGTAGAATTTTATGCGGTCTTCGTGGGATGAAGGTGTCGCGAATGTCTTATCCACAAATTCATCTTTACAAAAGAGGGTGGTTCGCTATGTTGGCTCTATAATTGTTCATAAGCTGATAGATCCGAAATGTTAATATATAAGCACATGACACAAACAGATTCCAACAAAAAAGAAGCAGAACTAGAAAAAAAGCTGTCCGAAATTCAGCTCAAAAGAACCGAGGAGGATTCTGCGGCTTTGGCTAAGAAATTTAATCTGCCTTTTTCAGATTTAAAAGCGGCCCCAATAGATAACGATGCTCTGGCCATAATCGATGAAAGTACCGCCCGATCTTCAAGTTTAGCTATAATCTATAAATCAGGAAACAAACTAACAGTAGTCATTACCGATCCCGAAAACTCAACGACACAAAAAACGCTGGAAACCCTCAAAACAAGAGGCTTTATTGTCAATCCCATAGTCACCTCGCCTTCAGTTCTTGAAAACATATTAAACCGCTATAAATTCATGGGGTCGCAAGACATTTTTGAAATCGGAGCAATAGAAATAAAAGAGGAGGAATTGAATAAAATCCAGGATGAAATAAAAAACATCGGTGACTTGAAAGATAAAGTCACTAAAATTTCAGCCACTCGGATGCTCGAGACTCTTATTGCCGGAGCATTAAAAATAGGCGCCTCTGATATTCATTTTGAGCCGGAATCTGAAAAAACCAGACTTCGTTATCGATTCGACGGAGTCTTGAACGATGTGACTATGCTGGATAAATCTTCACATGAAAAAATCCTTAACCGTATTAAGGTGCTATCTAAATTAAAGTTAAACATCCATAGTTCCCCTCAAGACGGCCGGTTCACTATCCGACAAAAAACCGTTGACGTTGAAGTCAGGGTTTCTATTCTCCCAAGTGAATTCGGGGAAACTATCGTAATGCGTTTATTAGATCCCCGAACAATTAAGACAAGACTTGAAGATTTGGGAATGAGAGAAGATTTGTTGAAAATAGTAAGAGAACAACTAAATCGAGCCACGGGTGCCATTCTCACTACCGGTCCAACTGGTTCCGGTAAAACCACCAGTTTGTATGCTTTTGTTCAATATTTAAATTCATCGGGTACTAAAATAATAACCATTGAAGACCCTATCGAATACCACATCAAGGGCATATCTCAAACTCAAGTCGATAACAAAAAAGGGTATAGTTTCGCCAATGGCTTAAGAGCGGTGGTCCGGCAGGATCCAGATATTATTCTTGTTGGTGAAATTAGAGACAGGGAAACAGCTGACATTGCTCTCCAAGCCGCCCTGACCGGACATTTAGTTTTATCTACAATCCACACCAACGATTCGGCCGGAACGATCCCCCGTCTTATTGACTTAGGTATTCAACCCCAGATTATCGCTCCGGCCATAAATATGGCAATGGCTCAACGATTGATAAGAAGACTTTGTCCAAGCTGTAAAACACAAAAAAAAGTTAATCATGAAGAACTTGAAAAGATACAAAAAAACCTGATGCCAATAAAAACCCGTTTTAAGTTGCCAAAAATTGATACCTTATTAAAAATATACTCCCCGGGTAAGGGGGGCTGCAAAGAGTGCAACGAACTCGGATATAAAGGCAGAATCGGGGTGTATGAAGCGTTTATAATCAGCAAGGAAATGGAGCGGCTTATTTTAAAATCACCTGCCATTTCCGATGTTCAAGAATTAGCCGAAAAAGAAGGCATGATTACCATGCTGCAGGATGCTTATTTAAAATTACTAGACGGAATTACTTCGATTGAAGAAATAGAGCGGGTGTTGGGATAACATATCAACATATCGAAATCTCGAGATAGGACCTTTATAATCTGTAGGCAAATGCCCGAATTTACAAAACGCGGGGCAGGATAATTCCGAGGAGTAGCCCAGTCGGAACCAAACTATCCAAACTAGATAATATCCCGATTGGATCTATGTATTAAAATACTCCGACCCAATTGCCTACAGATTATAAAGGTCCTACAATGGTTCCCATATTTTAGTCCAAATTACCATGAATGTCAACCCCAATTCCATGACACCAAAACCAGTTCCCGAAGATCAATTGCTTGATCAGGCTTTGAGACCCAAAACTTTCAATGAATATATCGGCCAAAATAGTATAAAGGAAAACCTTAAAGTAGTGATTGGAGCGGCAAAAAAGAGAAAAGAGCCGATTGAACACCTGCTTCTTCACGGCCCGTCAGGATTAGGAAAAACCACACTTGCTTATCTTATAGCCAAAGAGCTGGGAACAAGCATTAAGATAACTTCAGGTACGGCGCTAGAGAAAGCCGGAGATGTCGGTTCAATTCTAACCGGCCTAAACGACGGCGATGTTTTATTTATAGACGAAGTTCACCGTCTCAATAAAATGGTTGAGGAGGTCATCTACCCAGCAATGGAAAACTTCAAGCTTGATATCGTCATCGGCAAAGGCAACTCGGCAAAGACTCTCCAGATTGACCTACCAAGATTTACATTGATAGCTGCAACCACTAAGATTTCGCTCCTGTCGGCGCCTTTCCGGTCAAGATTCGGAGTAAGTTTCCGTTTAGATTTCTACAAAGACGAAGACATTGAAAAAATAATTAGTCGTTCCGCTGAATTATTGAATATAAAAATAGACAAGCCAGCGATAAAGATAGTGGCTGCTTCTTCCAGATTTACTCCCCGCGTGGCTAATCGCCTGCTAAAAAGAGTGCGTGATTACGCTCAAATCAAAGACCTGAATTATGTCAATGAAACCTTGGCCAAAGAGAGCCTCAAGATGTTAGAAATCGACCACAAGGGCCTGGAGGAGACCGACAGGAAGATACTGCTAGCTATCGCGGAAAAATTCGATGGCGGGCCCGTAGGACTCAAATCTATAGCCGCAGCTATTTCGGAAGAAGAAGGAACAATTGAAGACGTCTACGAACCTTATCTCATGCAAATGGGTTTTCTATCAAGAACTCCGAAAGGCAGAATTATAACCTCGAACGGCTTAAGACATCTCGGTTTACCCAATAAAAATACCCAGCTTTAATTATGAACATAGAAAAAAGTGTTGAAACTAAAGATCGACCACCAATAAATCTTAAAACCCATCCCGATGAGACAATGGCAGCGATGATAGAAATAGAAGGCCCAGATTGGATTGAACATCAAAAAAATTGGTCAAGCAATACTCTTTCTGGCGCAATAGCGTGGCTAAGGGGTGAGGGAGAAAATGATACTGGTGGAAGTTCTTACATAGTACACGGATTAGGAGGTATGAATAGGTATTATGTGGATGAAGATGGAAGTGTAAGATTTTCTCGCAGTCATGCTTCTCCAAAAGACATCGCTCTTGCTGAATCATTAGGATTTCAAGAATAAAATCATGTCAGGCCATTCAAAATGGAGTCAGATAAAACATAAAAAAGCCCTCACCGACAAGAAGCGAGGGCAAGTATTTTCCAAGCTTTCTCGGCTGATAACTTTGGCTGCCAAAAAAGGCACTGATCCAAAATCCAATCCTTCTCTTGCTCAGGCGATAGGCAATGCCAAAGTGGTCAACATGCCAAATGAAAACATAGAAAGGGCGATCAAAAAAGTTTCCGAAAAAAATCAGGATCAACCAGAAGAACTGTTGGTTGATGCATTGGGTCCAGGAGGAATAGCTTTAAAAATTAAAGCTATCACCGACAACCGTAACCGAACTATGGCTGAAATTAAAAAAATTTTAACAGAACATAACTCCAAATTAGTTCAGCCCGGAAGTCTTGCTTGGATGTTTAATAAATCTATTACTGTCGAGCCTACTATTCAAAAACAAATCGATCAGCTTTTTGAAGCACTGGATGATCAGGATGAGGTTGAAGACGTAGTATCAAATCTTGAATCATGATTATTATCGGCATTGATCCGGGGACAACACAAATAGGTTTTGGTGTCATCAGAAACGAGAGTAATTACTTTGAATCCTTAGATTACGGAATAATCAGAAATATCGGTAAAGATAAACTTTTTGACTATAAAAACACAGCCAAAGAGCTCTCGAGGTTGATCAAAAAATATAACCCTGATGTGGCTTCGGTGGAACGGCTTTTCTTTTTTAAAAATCAAAAAACAGTTATGGCTGTTAGCGAAATGCGTGGGGTCATAATGTTAACACTTGCAAATCACAACTTGCCAGTTTTTGAGTTTACCCCATTGCAAGTAAAACAATCTCTTTCTGGGTATGGAAGAGCCGACAAAAATCAGATTCAAAGAATGGTTCGTTTGATTCTAGGCATAAAAGAAGAAATCAAGCCCGATGATGCCGCCGATGCTCTGGCTATTGCAATTTGCGGAGTAAATAATAAGATGATTTAAATATCTATTATCATTTTAATACGTGTCTCGTTTATGTGGTCTGGCAACTCTAAAGCGGCCCTTCAATATAAACAAGACAAACAAGGCCAGTATGGCAATAAACGAAATAATGGATCCGCTCTATACTTTAAAAGCGGACGAAGTTGAGGACAAAAAAGATGATGATGTTGACGATCTTGAGGATTTAGATGAGGAGGAAGATGAAGAAGATGAAGAGGACGATGATGATGAAGAAGAGGAAGAAACAAATTAGCACTATAATCAACGGCTCACATATGTGAGCCGTTGATTATTAAAACACTTTGAGAAACTTTCTTGAGCCAACCCGTATAACGTCCTCTTTCTTAAGAAGATGTCCCCATGCTTTGACGACTTCTTCATTAACACTCACTGCCCCTTGGTCTAATAATCTCTTTGCTTCCGATGAAGATGTCGCAAGAGCATGCTCCGTTAAGAAGTCCACGAGCTTCATCCCCTTTCCAGGAGCTTCTTCAACCTGTTCAGGAAGTTCACCTTTTGAAAAAACCTTATCAAATTCTTCTTCAGCAAGCTTAGATGCTCCGATGCCGTGATACATTTCTACGAGGGCACGGGCAACTTCTTCTTTTACTAGTTTGGGATTATCAATCTGCATTCTTTTTTCTGCATCTCTAACCTTAACCAAAGGCACTTCTGTTGCTAATTCGTAAAGAGCAATAATTCCAGAATCTGGAACCGCCATTACCTTCCCGTACAAATCCTTAGAATTTTCATTCATTGATATATATATACCCTCACTCTTATTCATAATTTTCTTTTTTGTAACAGGGTCCTCTAAAAGCCTAGTGGTAATAACAAACTTCTCTTTGTTTAAAATTTTCTTTGACAACGTTCTCCCAGCAAGCATGTTAAAAGTCTGATCAGTGCCTCCAATTTCCCCGTCGACTTCCATGGCAACAGAATCGTAACCTTGAACCAGGGGGTAAAGAAACTCTTGAAGATAGATTGGCTCACCATTCTTTAATCTATTCTGAAACATGTCTCTCTCAATCATTTGCTGAACAGTAAAATTACTTGCCAGTTCAATAACTCGTTGGAAAGTCATGTTTCGATGCCATTCACTATTGTATCGTACCTTAAACTTGCCCTTGGGAAGGATTTTTATGGCCTGCTCAAGATATGTCTTCATGTTCTGTTTAACTTCCTCAACAGTTAGAGAGTTTCTCGTTTTTGACTTACCCGTTGGGTCTCCTATTTGTGCAGTAAAATCTCCTATCAATAACGTAACATTATGACCCATTTCAATAAGTTTTTTTAATACAAAAAAATTAGTTGAGTGCCCCAAATGTATATCTGGACCAGTTGGATCAATTCCTAAATAAAAGGACAACCTCCTCCCGCTTTTGAGCAATTCCATCGCTTTTTCTTGAGACGGAAACACGTTTTCTATATACCTAGAAAAAAAATCTCTTATATTGTCTTCTTTTGTATTTATTTTATTTCCAAACATATGCTTCATATTATCGCCAATTTAAATCCTTGTAAATACGGTGATTTTATGGCACAATTAATCTCAAGCGAATATGATCAATCCAAGAAGGAGGTTGAAAAAAATCAGAACAGTCAAAATTTTCAAGGCACTGGCGATGCTTTTTTTGTGGCTATTTGTAATCGGTACTATTATTCTTTTTTCTTTTTATATCTCCAGCGGACTTTGCCCGATCCGGAATCAATTGCCACAAGAAAGGTCGGTGAATCAACCAAAATATACGACCGGACAGGCGAAATTCTTCTTTACGACATTCATGGAGAAGAACAAAGAACCATTATCCCTTGGGAACAAATACCCGACACCATCAAAAAAGCCACGTTGGCCTCGGAAGACAGCGATTTTTATAACCACAAAGGATTGGACTTAAGAGGCATTGCAAGAGCATTTTTAAAAGATATTATAAATCTGGGTGTTTCCCAGGGCGGCTCCACTATTACTCAACAGTTAATCAAAAAAGCGCTGCTGGGCGATGAACAGACAATCTCTAGAAAAATAAAAGAAGCCATTTTAGCCATCAGAATCGAAAGAAAATTTACCAAGGATCAGATATTTTGGATGTATTTAAATCAAATTCCCTACGGTTCTAATGCTTATGGAATAGAAGCCGCAGCCAAGGCATTCTTCGGCAAAAATGCTTCTCAACTTACCACAGCTGAAGCAGCTACCATCGCTTCGGTTACAAAAGCCCCGAGCTACTACTCTCCTTTTGGCAATCACGTCAACGAACTGTTGATTAGAAAAGATTCTATTCTTACAAGAATGAAGGCCTTGGGATATATATCCGATACCGAATTCCAAAAAGCCTTAGCCCAAAAAATAGAATTCATCGGAACTAAAGAAGATCTTGAGGGCGATCAGCGTCCTATGCATTTTATTATCATGGTCCGAGAGTATTTGGCTTCAAAATACGGTGAAGACGTTGTCGAAAACGGAGGATTTAAGGTTGTCACTACTTTGGATGCCAATCTTCAGTCGTTGGCTCAAGAAACCGTAAAAAAATACGCAGAAATAAATAAAGAGAAATATAGGGCCACGAATGCCGCCTTAGTGGCAGTAGACCCCAAAAACGGCGATCTTTTGGCTCTCGTCGGTTCAAAAGACTATTTCAATGTCGCCGATGAAGGCAATTTCAACGTCGCAATAGCCAACCGCCAGCCAGGATCGGCTTTCAAGCCTTTTGCCTATGCCGCTGTTCTAGAAAAAGGATATCCCGATGACACGGTTGTTTTTGATCTTAAAACTGAATTTAACCCAAATTGCGAACCAGGCAGCTCTCAAGAAAAAGATCGCTATGGAATAGACTGTTATCATCCCCAGAACTATGACGGAAAGTTTCGTGGGCCGGTTTCTTTTCGCCAGAGTCTTGCGCAATCGTTAAACGTTCCATCAGTCAAGGTGCTTTACTTGGCCGGAGTCAACGACACAATAGAGCTGGCTGAGAAAATGGGCATCACGACTTTGGACGACAAGTCGCGTTTCGGTTTATCTTTGGTTTTGGGAGGAGCTGAAGTCAAGCTCGTTGATTTAGTTTCTGCTTATGGCGTCTTCGCAAACGAAGGAATACGAAACCCCTGGTCTTTTATTCAAAAAATTGAATCTTCAGACGGTCAAATCCTAGAACAAAAAATTAATAAACCAGAACGGGTTCTTGATCCTCAAATAACTCGCCTTATAAACAACATGCTTTCCGACAATCCAGCAAGAGCTCCGGTATTCGGATATTCAAGTTCTTTATATTTTCCAGGCCGGGATGTCGCCGCAAAAACAGGAACGACTCAAGAAAACAGAGATGCTTGGGTAGTTGGTTATTCTCCTTCTTTAGTTACCGGTGTCTGGACAGGAAATAATAAGAACGAGTCTATGACCAAAGAAGGAGCCGGCATAAGCGCTTCCGGTCCTATGTGGCATGAGTTTATGATTAAGGCACTTAGCACCACGCCTAATGAAAAATTCACCAACCCAGACCCTGTAAGCGCCAATAAAACGATGCTGAACGGAAATTACGCTTATCTGCGAGACGGTAGTTTATCTCCCGAATATCATGAAATACTATACTACGTAAACAAAAATAACCCCTTGGGCTCGATGCCTACAAATCCGGACCATGATTCTCAATTCGCCAACTGGGAATGGGCCGTGAACAACCATTTTACTTCTTCTACACAATAACTATTTGAGTTATTTTTAAATTTGAATCTTTTAGTAATCGTGAAAATTCTTTTATCCTCAAACTTAATTCTCCGGCTATTAACTTACTGCCTGTATTAATAACAACTTTACCATCTTCGGAATTATACGAGATCTCCCATTTAAATAAATCACCGTAGCCGGTAAAGTATTCATTTAAAAATTTACTAAAAACTCTGTTGATATCAGAGTTTTTTTCTCCCGTCTTAATGAAATTACTTTTCTTTTTATCTAGTACTCCTCGAATCGATCTGAACATAATTCTATTTAATTTCTTAGGGGCATAATGAGATAAACCATATCTTTTCTATCGTCATTCGGTCTTATAACCAAAGGACTGCCCTGACCAGTAAATTCTATAACAACTTTCTCTGTATCCAATACTTTTAATCCATCGAGGAGATAGTGGAAATTCAAAGAAACCTCAAAAGGCTGATTTTTAAGGGATGCTTCGATAACAGTTTCTATCTCGCCCTTGTCTGAATTCTTGGCTAAAACAACCATTTTACCTTCCATGCAATTAATCTTAACGTCCGAGATGTTTGTTGAGAATAATCCGGCTATTCTTACCGATTTATCCAGTTCGTTTTTGTTTACCAACACTCTGGATATTAGTCTTTCCGGAATTATTTTTTTATAATCTGGATAGTTTCCATCTACAACTCTAGACACCATCTCAAAATCTTCGTTAGACAAAGAAATTTGGTTATCGCTGGCATTGAAATATAAATCCCCTTCCAGTTCGCTGGTAATTCTTATCAACTCCACAATGGTATCTCTGGGAATAATAAAAGATTGTTTCTGGATATTCTTAAAATCAACACTTTTTTCAGTTAGCCGAAAGCTGTCTGTAGCTGCAAAAACAATCTTATCTTTATCAAAATCCACAAATACTCCAGCCAATTCCGGCCTCGTCTCAGATATTGCCACTGAATCTAAAACTGCCACCAGTGAATTTCTAATCAATTTGACCGGAATAGCAGCTAAAGGTTTGGATTTTATTTTCGGTATTATCGGAAAATCTTTTGCGTCAAATCCTAGAATTTGAGTCTTATATCTTTCCGAATTTATGCTTAAAATATTATTTTTAGTCGTAAGAGAGACTTTATCGTCTAATATATTTCCTATGAAATCCGAGATAATTCTCGAAGGTACGGCTATTTGTCCCACTTCTTCTATTTTAGCACCTATAACATAATTAACTCCTATTTCAAGATTTGTAGCTGATACTTTAAGTCGCCCGTTTTCTGTCTTGAGAAGAATATTGTTTAAAATAGGGAGTGAAATATTTCGAGAAACAATTTTCTCAACCAAATTGAGGGCTTTTTTTAAATTTTTTTGGTTGACAGTGATTTTCATGTCTTCTAATTATATCTATTTAAATTTTATTACTATTATTAGAGTTGTGGAAATGTGGAAAACGTCTCCTGTTTGAGTGTTAATAAGGTATTAATTAAGTCGGGATAAAAACTTGATAGTTTTTTTATTTTAAATTTTATCAACAAACTTGCCAACAAATTATAAGCTACTTATCAAATGAATTGTAAATTCGCTCTTTTATTAAAATTAACTCTTGCTTCAGGGGTTCATCCACAGACATGTCGTTTTTAATTTTTTCACAAGCATGAATTACTGTTGAGTGATCGCGGCCGCCCAGTTTTTGACCTATTTCCGGAAAAGAAAACTTTGTTTCTTCTCTAAGCAAGAACATCGCCACTTGTCTAGGCTTGACGATATCTTTCTTGCGGCTTCTTTTTACCAGATCAGCTAAAGAGAGACTATAAAAGTCGGCAACAGATTTAAGAATTATCTGAGGGGAAGTTTTTCTGTAGGGGGTGCTTAAGTAGGTATTAAGGATATTTTTCACCTCTTTTATATCTGGAATGCGGTTATAAATTTGACCGAAAGCTACCACCCTATTCAAAGCTCCTTCAAGCTCCCTGACATTTTTTTGGATATGAGTGGCTATATAAGTAAAAACTTCCAAGTTAAGTTCGTAGTTCTTTTCGGCGGCTTTTAATTTTAGTATTGCCAATCTTGTTTCAAAATCAGGAAGTCCTACGTCAGCTACCATGCCACCTTGGAAGCGTGAGCGTAGGCGCTCTTCTAGAGCCGGAATTGTTTGAGGGGGGCGATCCGAAGACAGGACTATTTGTTTATTATTACTGTAGAGCTCATTGAAAGTAGAAAAGAAGATGTCTTGAGTCTTTTCTTTTCCAGCGATAAATTGAACGTCGTCAATCATAAGCAGGTCAAGTTTTGCGTATTGGTTCTTCAGCTCTTCTATGGTCTTATTTCGAATGGCCTCAACGATCTCTGCAGTAAATTTTTCTGCGGGCATATAATAAATCTTTCTGTCTCGGTTTTCAGAGGCTATCTTATTACCGATGGCTTGGAGAAGATGAGTCTTCCCTAGGCCTACTCCGCCATATAAGAATAAAGGATTATAAAGTCGACCAAGATTCTTAGTTACGGCCGAAGCTGCCGCATGGGCCAATTCATTATTTGAGCCAACGACAAATGAGTCAAAAGAATATTTTCGATTAAGATTGGTTGCTTTGTCTAAGTCTTTTTCCATATCCGATTGATAGTTGGCCTCTAATTCGGTGTCCAGATTAATTTTAGAGAGGTCTTGTTTTATCAATTCTACCTTGGGTCGACCGATAATGTATTTGATCTCCCTAATTTCAGGAGTAAGATTTCTGATTGACAGAAGAATCCTTTTATTAAATTTGTTTTCAAGCCATTCCTTAATGAAACCGTTAGGAACACTAACCACGACAGCATTCTTATCTTTGGAGATTATTGTGGTATTTCTAAACCAGGTAGTGAAATTAGCCTTGGTTAAAGATAATTCCATTTCTCCTAACACTGCTTTCCAGAGTTCTTCGTTGGTCATGTTAGAATTATACTTGATAAAATTTTCGTAGGACAAAAAAATAAGTTGATACATTGTGTATAACAAGTGGAAAATGTTAATACAATATTGACCACCCTTCTTTTCTGTATTGAAATACAAAAATGCTAAAAATGTTAACACAGAAACAAAAAAGGTGAGGGGTTGACCGGGACTTTGTAAAATAATATACTAAACCTTGTGAAATCTACATTATATAGACCAAAAAAGAAGAAAAGAAAAGTAAAACACGGCTTTTTAGGAAGGATGCAGACTAAATCTGGACGCGATGTTTTAACCAGGCGAAGAAGAAAGGGCAGGCACAGTCTGGCTGTCTAACAGAGTTTCCATTCTTGTCGCCGACGCGTGTCCCCATTCTACTTCTCGATTAGCAGTAAGACAGGGAAGAAGAGAATGGGGCCCCTCGCGGGCGACAAGTGGGAGCTCACTCCGCGATGGCTTTGAATAAAAAAAACCGCCTGAAAAAGAAACGCGATTTCGATGAAGTTTTGAAAAAGGGAAAAGCTGTCAGTGGCAGTTTTTTGTTTATTAAATATAAAAAAAATGAATTGGGTGTGCCCCGATTTGGTTTTGTGGTGTCGGCTAAAATTGCAAAAAAAGCTGTTGAAAGAAATAAGATCAGGAGAATTTTATCCGGAGCGGTCGGAAAGATACTCGATGATTTAGGTGGCCATGATGTTATTGTTTTTGCAACCACTAAAGCGACCGCTGTTCGTAGAAAGGATGTTGCAGAGGATTTTTTGAGAATACTTAAAAAAATACAATGACAACCAAAATAATAAAGCTAATAAAGCTCTATAAAAAAACAATCTCCCCCATTTGGACTAGCAGTCCTTTCGGATTTTTCTATTCTTCTTGCAGGTTTTATCCCACGTGTTCCGATTATGCTGTTGATGCAGTCTCTAAGTATGGAGTTGTGAGAGGAACGTTCAAGGCTGTTTGTAGGGTTTTAAGATGTAATCCTTTGGCCAAGGCAGGCATAGACGAAGCATGATGACACTTTATACTGAAATTTTATATCGGCCCCTTTTCAATGCAGTTGTTTTTCTTTACAATGTTTTACCCGGACAAGATTTTGGTTTGGCGATAATTGCTCTAACAGCTTTTATAAGGGTAGTGTTCTTTCCGTTGTCTATCCGAACAGTCAGGTCTCAAAAATCCTTGAGTCAGCTGAACCCTAAAATGCAGGAGATTAAACAAAGGCTTAAGGGCGATTCTGCGGCTCAATCGGCCGAAATAATGAAACTGTATAAAGAACATGGTGTTAACCCTTTGGCTGGATGCCTTCCTCTTATAATCCAACTCCCGATACTTATTGCCTTATACCAGGCCTTTATTGCGGGACTGAAACCTGAAAACCTCGGCATGCTTTATGGATTTATTTCAAATCCGGGAACGGTTAATAAAGTATCATTTGGTTTAATCGATGTTACGTCTAAAATGCCCCTAATGGCAGTTTTTGCCGGTGCGGCGCAATTCGTCCAAGCATGGGTGACTAAAGCGCAAAACAAAGAATTAAGTCCCAATAAAGAAATGGCAGCTTTAAATAGCCAGATGTTGTATTTTTTCCCGATCGTGGTAATAATTATTGGTTGGAATTTACCGGTAGGTTTGGTATTATACTGGATAACGACTACCCTTTTTTCAATCTTGGAACAGCTATATATCAAATATCGTGGATAATATAACAGATCAAAACAAAGAGAAAATAACTGCGATGATCAAAAAGATCATCGGTTTTATGAACCTTGACTGCCAGGTGGAGATACAGGAGAAAAGCGATTCAGAATCAAAAGTAACAATGATTTCTGTGTATACTCCGGATAACGTCAGGTTTATTATCGGAAAGAACGGTCAAAATCTGAAAGCTTTCGAGCATCTGATTAGAGCTATGCTTTTGAAGAATAATGACGGTCAGAGTATTATTGTAGATGTTAATGATTATAAAAAGTCCCGGGCATCTTTTGTGGTTGACGCCGCCAAACAGGCGGTGTCCCGGGTAAGAAATACCCAAAAAACGGAAGTCCTTGCTCCAATGTCGGCCTACGAGAGACGAATCGTCCATATGGAACTTGCGTCATATCCCGATGTGGCTACCGAAAGCATCGGCGATGAACCCCAAAGAAGAATTGTCATCAAACCGTATCCATAATTCTCGCTCCCACCCCGCCCATTTCTGACCTAACGTTCTTCTTTGGGATAAAAATGTCTCCCCCCGCTGGTTGATTGGGTTATGGGTAGTAATTGGTGATAGGAGTTCGAGTTCTTAGTACATGCCGAGGCGTCGATTTGACGAATTGTTCATTTTTTGATAGTATGTATATATGAACGTAAAAGCGCAAATAGAAATGATGATGGCAATGATGACCCTTAAAAATGAAGGCACTTTTTCTTATATTTAAAAGTATTACAAATAAATTGTTGGAAAAAAGGCCTTCGAAAGAAGGTCTTTTTTCTTTAATCAAAAATATGAACATTACAATTATAAACGATTGCCGAGACGCAAATGCGTCTGGCAGACAAATAACAAGAGTCACATCACTTCTTGGTAGCCAAGTTTCTTTCATTGGGGTTACTAACGATCTTGAAGCCGCTGGTAATCTTGTTGACACCCTGGATGCTCTTGAGGAAAATCCAGGAGTAGTCCTGGTAAATGTCGCTCCGAGAAACGGAAAAGCAAAAAAATGGAAAAATGGAACACCATTTGGCTATTTTTGGCACAAAAAGATCCTCATACTATCAAGTATTGATGGTTTTACACTTTCGCTTGTTAAAAAATTAGAACTTACTAAGTTCATTAATGTTCTTGAAGTGCCAAGAACGTTAGACCAACTTATCGCTTACGGCGTATTGTCGAAAAAACTTAAAAATTCAATTGCGAGAACACAATTCAGGAGTTACGAATTTCTTCCTCGGGTAGCGGCTTTTCTGGTTCAAGGTAAAAAGTTACAAAGTACTAAATTAAATATCAAAAACATACCAGATATGCCATTAGCGATCTGGTGGATTGATAATTTTGGTAATTGCAAAACCACTCTTCTCTCTGAAGACATGAAGTATAAAATTTATTTTTCGGAAAAATTTAATGCTTTAACTCATCTCCCGAGATTAAAAGATGTGCCAAACGAAACAGCTGCAATTATCACAGGAAGCTCCGGACTAGGCGAAAAGCGTTTTCTGGAGATTGTGGTTCAGGGTGGGAGTGCAGCAAAGAAATTGAATATTTCTGTAGGAGAGCTCAATGTTTAGATTTTAAACACTTAATTATTATTTCTTCAGCACATAGAGTTTATTGTCCAAAGCATTGAGAATGACGACATGGTCGTCTAAATCGGAAAGGAAGAGTTCTGATATGTTTAATTTCTGGGCTGGCGAAGAAATAAGTTTTTTGGTTCCGTCCAGACCGATTTCGTAGATTTCATCTCCCGAAGATGATGGCCTAGATACCCCGCAAACTACGATTTTTCCGTCCATCTCCCAATCACATTTTGATGCATTAGTAGCTACTTCAAGTGAAGTTTCAGATTCAGAAGAAATATCTTTATAAAACAATTCAGTTCCCAATTCCGTTTTTTGTGAAAACAATATTCGGGAGCCGTCCCTTGACCACTTGACCTCAAGTCCGTCTTTCGAGTTCAGTATTTTTTTAATCTCTCCAGCCATAGACAAGCTATATAATTCGGACCCATTCTTGGCGCCTGTTTTAAAATAGATTAAATCTTCCGATGACCAGTAAACCTCCGCATTTTCCAAACGGCTCGATAAGATTTTTTTGAAAGAACTTCCGTCAGGTTGTGATATGAAAAAACCCTGCGAGCCGTCTTTACTTCCAAAATAAGTGATCCGGCTTCCGTCCGGAGAAAAGGCAAGAGATTTAATAGCAGTTCCGAGATTGACAGAAGTTTTTGTCTTGTAGTTATAGTATCTGTAATAATCTCCGCTTGGATGATAAAAAAGTGAGATGACCTCTTTTCTTGACGGTGACCAAGAAGTTTTTATCAGATTCGGCAGAGCAACTTCAGAGACCAGTTTCTCTTGCACGTCTCTTGTTGTGGTCTCAAAAACCCGACCCGTGTCTTTCTCGTAATAAATTACGCTGTCTTTATCTTTGGATAAGACCGGCGAAGCGACACTCCTCGGGCTTAAAAGCCTCAAGTCTTCTTGTCCCCTAAGCAAGGCTTCGGGGCCGGGGTGATTACTAGAAGTTTGGTCGCTGAATTTGTCCAGGATATTACCGGTCGATGTCGATTCGGGGCTTTTGTAAAAATCATTTTGACTTATTAAATATCCGGCTAAAAAAGCGGTAAAAGTTATAGATAGGACAGTTAGGGTGGTTAAAAGTTTTTGATTCATTTCTTATTCTTATTCTACTATGTATTTTGTAATTCTGGAATCTGCTCGGCTATTTCTCCAGCGGTTTCTCTGGCATTCTGGTAGGATTTTTTTTCGTCGCGATAGCTTAAATAAATACCCAACAAAACCCATGGGAACACCGCTAAAAAAGGTATAAGGTTGGCCACTCCTGCTGATGCGAATTTGAATAAGGGATTTCTTCTTACTAGACGGGAGCTAATTCTAATGCGAGCGGCAAAACGTTTAGTTCCAAAGCGTCTTGCTATCTTAGCCGCCTGAAATGCTCGTCTTTCAATGTGGGCAAGATTGGCAGTGACTGCCTCAACCATTTCTTCTGCTTTGCCCGCATAGTCACCGGCTCTTTTTTGTTTTGTATTGGTAAACCAGAAAATCAAGAAAATAACGAATGTTAGAAACAGAGCAACTGGCTTACTGACCACTATACCGATGCCTATCAGATCTAAAAAGTCAGTACTTTCGGTTATTAATCCAAGAAGAGAAACAATACTATACTTAGCATAAGAAGGGTGGCCATACTTGGCACCCTCATTGTGGAAATCAATAAGCTGTTGTTCTGTTTGATAATATTCCCTTTGGTCGGCTAATTGATTCGCAATATCTTCATCTCCTAATTCTTCTTCAAATTCAGGCATTGTCGTTGGTCGTAAGTTGTTGGTTACCCTCTTAGTTTAGCCCACTCTTCTTTGGCCTTCTCTATCTCAAGTATCTGGCGTGGGTCAGAAGTAATTATCTGGTCTTCAGCGTAAGAAGCAACAACGCGGATGCCGATATGGTTTTGTCCTAAAAAGAATAATCCAAAACCTACACGCGCTTCCAGTAGGTAGTATTTTTCGGCATCAGTAAGGTTGAATGTCTGTTTGACCACCTCAATTGATGATGGCGACTGTTTCATAAGGACTTGAATAGAAGAGTTGCTTAAGATTGTTTTTCCTTGAGGCGATGCCAAAAAATCAGGAATATCTTGAGAGATTGTAATAAGTCCGGCATAGTATTTTCTGGCCCTTTTGGCAATATTTGAAAGGAAGTTGGCTCCTAACTCATATTTCATTAGCCACCAGGCTTCATCAACGACAAGAATGCGCTGCTTAAGTGTCCTTCTGATAGTTACCCACATAAAATTCAAGATCAGATACATGGCTATTGGTCTTAATTCCTCCTCCATTTCTCTGATGCTGAATACAACGATCCGGTTGTCTAAAGAGACGTTGGTGGGCTTGTTTAAAAATCCGGCGAATGTTCCTTGGGTGTATTTTTTTAGTCTTATAGCCATCGATTCTGCCCCAGTAAGACCTTCCATTATATTTTGGAGATCAGAAAGCAAGGGAGGTGCTAATTTAGAGAAATCTAATTCTGGAGTTATGTCTTTGATGGCGTATGTTTGAATTAGCGCTTCATCCAATATTGCGGCTTCTTCGGGAGTTAGTTCGCCGAGGATAAGTCGCAAAAGCCCAGTTAGGTCTAGAATATGGGATTTGAAAACATCCGCTGGCGACTCGTCAGGTTTTGGTATTGGAAGGTCAAATGGATTGATGTGCTGGTCGGAATTGACCGAAATTTTTATTGAGGAACCTCCGATAGTGTCTGAAAGGTACTTATATTCGTTTTCAGGATCAATAATCAAAACTTGAGTGCCAAAAATTAAACTTCGTAATATTTCGAGCTTTACAGTATAGCTTTTCCCCCCGCCGGATTTGCCAAATACAACGGAGTTGTAGTTTTCAAGTTGAAATCTGTCAAAAAGCACCAGCGAATTGTTGTGAGTGTTTATGCCATAAAGAATTCCCGAGTCGGAGGTCAGGTCGAAAGAAACGAATGGAAACAAGGAAGAAAGTGGTTCGGTGTTTAAAGAAGTATGAACATTGAGATGGTCGTCGTTGATGGGTAGAGTGGAATTGAAACCCTCACTCATTCTGAAAATAGCCGGTTTTGGAAAAACCAATTGATACTCAAGCAGCCCCTTAATTTTGTTTTCGGTTTCATCCAGTTCTTTTAAGCTGTTTTCGTAAATAGTTATATAAACTCCCAGTTCAAAAAACTTGTCGGTTCCCTGTTGAAGCTTGTCTCTAAGCGTTTCAATATCCTGAATACCTGTTTCCAGCATTGGATCCCGAACCTTGCCCCTAGAAGCCTCTTCCATGGCTTGTGATTCAAGCCGAGCCAGCTGATCTCTTAATTGTTTTAAAACCGTAGCGGTATTTTTGGGGAGAATAAACACAGAAATATCCAAAACCCGATCGAGGTTTATTATCGGCGAGAACCAGTTGGTTTGAAGGTAGCGCGGATAGGTCGCAAGAAATATTGTGCGGGCGTATTTATCGCCTATCTGAAAATAGTTGGGTGAAACACTGAAAGCCGAAGGGGCAAATAATTCGTCTAATTTTTTTGGCTGCTCGTTCATTGTTGTTGGTTGTTGGTCGCAGGTTGTTGGCTCATCTTATTTCCAGGGTTATATAATCCGTAAAAAAGATTCATCAGGTCGTCTTCTTTAAGGGTTTTTGCTTTAAGTCCCATTCCGACCAAGCCGTCGAAAATCAGTTCTGTTCTTTGAAGGAGCTGACTCTTGTAAGTTTCCAATTGTTCCGGTGTCAATTCTTTCACGACCGTCGACGGTTTAAAAATGCTTTTAACACTCTGCATCACCCCTGATTTCGACGGTGCTTCAAAAACATAAAACGGCACGATGATATAGAATTTTTTCGACATAATATTGGAAAGATCAGAAAGTTCGGTAATAAATTTGGAATATTCCTCCGCTTGTATTTTTAGAAGTTCGTTGGCCAGGGTATTAAAAGATTGGTCAATCAGTTTGAGATATTCGTCTATGTTTAGTTTTCGGGAATGGATCACTATCTGAAGCGGGAAGTCTATTGAATTTACAAAACGCTGAAAATTCTGAAGGATTGCAATTTGCTCTCCTTCCGACCGGAGTTCAAAATTTATTGCCGATACTTCAATTACGGACCTTAAAGACCCGTTCTTTAGGAGAACGATGTTATCCATTATATTTGCTATCTCCACTAATTGTTTGGTGGAAACTACGGCCATTTTATTTTATATAATCTTTAATATTTTCGGACTCTTTTTGAAATACGTATTTTTTGGGATTTGTTAAATAAGAAATACCATAGCTGGCATAAACAATGAGAGGGACACCGTCTATTTTTAAGAAAGCTAAAGCCAAGAAAATCCCGACTATGGGTATCGCAAAGATAAAAAACAAAGCGCCCCTAACCACCATGTAAAGCAAGAACACAAAAGCCGTTCCGCCTGCAATCCACAAAAACTGCTGGAGCGTGAAAGGCCCCACGATCTTAGTCTCTGTCTCAATGAATTGTGGCAGTTGAAAGCGCATTTATTTATTTCTTAAGTCAACTATATTGTTTCTATTTATGTCGGGTCCTATTTTTAGATCGGGTTTTTCGGATGGTTTTGGAATCTGGGGTTGTGGAGGCATGGTCGGCCTATCTGCTCTTTCAGGGGTTCTCGCGGTTTGTAATTTTTTGATGTCTTCAATCGCCGAACTCAAGAGATCATTTGCGATTTTATTTGCAATTTGTATCGACGCATTTTGGCCGAGATTTAATTTTGATGATATTAAATCAGACATTGAATTTAAGGGGGCATCTCCTAGAAGAATGTCACGAATTATTCTAGTAAGCTCTGTTATTTGTCCTCTGGTTAAATTAAAACTTAATCCAAGCCCTTCTTCAATAAACTCCGCTGTTGATGAATCCATCAGGACGTCTTTGATAGATTCAGACAGGGAAAGGACCTTTTCTGTATATTCTGTAAAATAATTTTTGGGTTTGGAATCAGAAAAATCCACATTGAATGGTGTTGCATAGCCTGATTCTTCTTGTTTGTTTGAAATTTCGTCCATGTAAGCTTGTTGTTTATAGTGGTGACGTTGGCGCCGTTGGAGGAATTCTCCCCCCCGTCATAACCCCGGTAGTAGTTGGGCTACTCAATATCACCGTGTCTAATATTTCAAGTTTTTTGTCACCACCAGCAGTATCAAGCAGGGCTCTTTCTAAGCGGTTAACATAATTTTTTCTGGCCTGGCCTTTTAATTGTGAAATATAAAGTTTCATAGCTTCTCTGAATTCTGGGCTAGTTTCCCAGGTATCCTTTTTTATGTTGGCAGTATCCTTCATGTCACCACTTTTTAGAAAACTTCCAAACACATGGGTCTTTAATTGGAATTCGTTTGCGGGTCTTACTGGGTGTGCGGGATCTGTAGTATATGCTTTTTCAAATCCATCCTCTACATCTGTTCTAAGGTCTGGGTTGCGGGCACCATCGGAGTTATAGCCCACAGCAAAGCTGGGATTTATTTTACCGATCTCCTTTAGAAATGCTTTGCCTTCTGCTGTAGTGTGACCACCAAATACACCTAATCCAGCTTCGATCTGGGGATCCTTCAGTCCAGACATAGCTTTTGTGTCAGTCTGAACATATCGAAACATCTCTCTTCTGGCGGCAACACTACCCCTTAATGATGTATAATCGTAAGGAATCCCTGTTGTGGGATCTGTTCCTCTTTCGGCCGCTGCTATTCTTGCTAAATCAGAGCCCTTCATCTTAGAAAATTTTGAAGCACTAGCAGTTTTGGTAAAATCTTCAGCGGCGAGAGGATTTTTAGATAATTGAGTAAGGGTTGAAGTGAATGTATCGTTGTCTAATTGTCCGATCTTAGCAGCTAATTTTCTATAAGCAAATCCTCTTGGATCTGTGGCATCAAGTTGTTTGGCTCTGCTTATTATTTCTGCTTCTGTTATTTGACCGTTTTGATATTGACGTTCAAAATCAGCGTAGTCCTTGCCAGCTCGGTCAACAAAGGCTTTTTGGTTTCTTGTCTCTGCTCCTCTAACCCCAAACCTCTGGGCGAAGCCCCCTGTTTGCTGTTCTAATCCATATTTACCTCCATATAAAACTCCGAGTTTTCCTGGCAAACCCTCCTCTTTAACTTGTTCTAATCTCTGTTGTGCGGCTCCTCCTGCTGCCGTTAATCCTAATCGTCTTGCCGCTATTCCTCGTGACCACTTGGCAATTCCTACTACCCCGGTGCCGGAGAACATAGAGGCCTTCATTGCTACTATCGTTCCCCCGATTAGGAAAACACCGGATAAAATGTAGAAGAATAAAATTTGAAGAGTAAATGAACTTCCACCGAGATGTTGATTGGCTGTTTGAGCCGCTATTTTAGAAAGCACATCGCCTTGGTTTTGTAAAAAGTAGAGTCCGAAATAAAGAAAAAATAAAAATATAGGCAGGAACATATTCCACCCGATAAAGGTACTCCACCATTTTCTGAATGTCACCTGTCCGGCTGGAAACATGTTTAAAATCCAGGCGATCGGAGAAACAACAAGCAGGGCCCATAAGATAGGGATTCTTATTAAAGCAAACAGAAACGCTGTTAGCAGGCTGAACGCAAATGTAAAAAGAAGAACAATAGAGAAAATCAGGGTTATTATTGTTCCGAATACTGCACTGTCTAGGGTATTAGCAACCGTATTGGCAGAAATTTGATCCGCTCTAATGGGGAGGCTGTTTACTAACCCTTGGCCCAATCGGTTGGACATGTCTCCAATAGAAACGAGAAAAGTGTTGCTTAATACTTGGGTACCTTGAATAACCATAACTCCAAGAACTAAGCTAAAATTTATAAGAAGCGCTGTTAATAGAAACCTTCCGAATAATGTCCGGGCGTTATATTTTGCTGCTCCCGGAAGGATGTCAAAGATAGTCGCAAAAGCCATCATTATAAGGGCAACAATAAAAAACATATTGGCAAAATCTCTCATTATTTTCCAACTGCTGTCTATCACCGCCAACCCCCCTGATGGATAAACTGGTATATTGATCACATAGTAGAGGCCGGTGGCGAGTAAGGAAATAATTTTTCCGACAGATGAAAAAATAAAATAAAGAAACCAACCGAATACGGTTGTTATTGCACCCGTGGCTATAGAACCTATTCCAAACATGCCTACCGCCGCCTCGGCCGGATGAATGGGCAATAAAATCAAAATAACCGCAAAAAGAATTGCGAGGAAATATTTTTTAAATTTTCCGTGTGTCCAATTCATTTTGTTCAATTCTTTGTATCAGTACCTGCCCGTGACGGTGTTTCCGTATCGCCATCGCTTACTGGTGGAGGTGTGTCCGCATTGTCATTGTCTGTCGGCAGTGGAAAATTGTCAGGATTAAATTCACCAATTTGGGGCGATAAGTAGTCCCCCTCTTTAGAATTGCTAAAGTTATTCAGTCGGTTGAGGAGTACCGTAACAGCCGTGCTTAACAATTCATTGACTTCGTCTGCGCTTATAACAATATCCAGTTCTGATTTTATTGACGCTGCGACACTTTCGGCAATGATATCTCCGGGGGTTTGTATGTCTTTGTACTCCAAACACTTACCCTTTGCATCTTTTGTCTTGCAGCTACTACTTGCATCTTTTCCGCTTTTACCAGTAAATCCCTTGTTGGCAGTTACTTGATTTAAATCAGCCGATTCTTCCAAGGTTCTTTGTTTAGCGGCTTCATCTAATGCTCCTAATAAGGCTCCATAGTAATTGTTTTGAGGTTCAAGCATTCTTGACCAGGCCTGCCAACCGCCGTTTCCGGAAAAATCTTTCTGATAATCCGCCATACTAAAGTTTGAAGGCATGGTGCAATTAGTCTGGAGAGCATAAGGATCAAAATTGCCAGTTCTGGTGTTTTTAGGCAGAGGGGATCTTTTTGTTGCTCCGAATAACCCCTTGAGATCATTACTGAAATAATCGCACAATTTAGTGTTTGACAGCATTGCTCTGAATATTCCTTCGCCTCTGTATTGAGCGTCGGTTTGAAAAATTCTCCAGTTTCTAACATAGGCCGGACCTCCGTTTCTGCCGCTGGTTCTGGCTAGACTGTTTATGTTTACATTTAAATAGTTAAGTATTTCTATCGCCGCGCATCGTGTTTCAACGTCCTGACTATATTCTTTGGATTTGTAGGTTTTTAAAAGACTTTCGTCATAGACAGGCACGCTACCCCCCCCCTCTCCACCCCCTAAAAATTTTCCTATTCCTGGTATTTTGCTTGTTAGCCCTGTTAACTTGCCTATTCCAGCGTTTATTTTTTCGCTCAAAAAAGGACTTGCTTTACCTGCCACTACGCATCCAGAGAAACTTACTCCGCCTTTTATAATGTCGCCTATGGCCGCACTAGCAGGTTTTTGGGGCAGTAAAAAGAAAAATAATAAGCTTACAGCAAGTAAGATTTGAAAGATTTTGGTTGAAAGTTTTTTCATTTTCCAAAAAAAGTTGATCCGATATCCAATCCTTCTGATTTTATTTTGTCCGAGTATGCTTCAATAAGATCCGGAACTATATCAAAAAAACCGACTAATTTGTCCATTGCAATCACGGCTCTTACGGGGTCGATTTTTCCATTTGAAATAGCTAGGTCAGTTTCCGATAGGTCGCTAAAGAGTTTTAACAGTCCGACATGATTGAGTTCCCAATTTTTAGGGGTGGGGATTTTTAATCCGGATTGGTAATAATTATTATATTTTTGTGACTGATTTTTGAAAAAATTTGCATATTCGTCTTCAAATCCTGTTTTACCGGCCACGTTAAGGTTTTTTGAAACCATGTAAATCTCTGAAAGGTAGGCAGACAAGAGATTCTCAAACAAGGGAGAAACTTCTTTGATGTATTTTTCCTGGTTCTCTTTGCTTGGACCGGCGATTTGTAGTTGATCGATATTTATTTTAGGGCTTAAGCTTTTAACAGCGTCATCCATAACGGCAAGGGCCATATCATTTAAGGATTTATCATAATTGGGATTATCCGGCCGAAGAGATCCTTCATATAGTCCGGATAGGGTTAATTTGGATAATTTTTCGGTCAAGTTGCCGCTATCCATAATGTCGTTGGGGCTTGGAATTAGAGGATCGTGGCCGGAGGCAACTTCTTCTCCGTCTTTAAAACCATCGCTATCGGTGTCGGGATTTTGAAAGTCGGTGTTCCAGTAGGATTCTTCGCGGTTGTCCAAGCCGTCATGATCCGCGTCAACATCAGGGTTTGGTAAAGGGTTTTCTATGCCCATAGCCGCAAAAGGAGCAGGTTTGTCGCTTAAAGAATTGAATACGCTATAAACCGAAAACAGAGCAATCAATGCCAAAAAACCGACAAAAAATTTGATTTTGTTTGCCATTTCTATGCTTTATTATAACACTTTTAAAGCAACTAGGGGGTGTTGATATTAGTTCAGTCGAATATGAAAATAAATTTAGAAAAGAGAAGTACCCGTCATCTTTATAATTGTTCCGCCAGCCCCGGCTGGAAAACAAGCTGGTGGAATGCCGACAAGACACTCTCTTCTTCCGAGAGAAGTGCCAAGAACCCAGCTCGGCGGAAGTAGTTTGTAGAATTTATATAATGTGCTTATTCCTGGTATGTAAATAAAACTTCCTTCTTTTGGGGGACCGACGGTTATTTTAAGCATAGTGGGAGGAACGCTGCAGGTACAGGGAATTATCAAGATTATTCTTCCTCCGAATATTCCGCCTGTAGGGTTTGAAAAGGTCAAAGCCACTGCTGCAATGGGAGTAATTAAAACCCAGGAAATTATAAACAAAATAGCTAGAAGCCTCATAATTTAATTATACCTTAGATGTGATTTTTAACCAATCTTCCAATGACAGTTCCTCTGGACGCAACTCTAATTTGACACCGGCTTTATTTAATATTTCAGGGCCGATAGTATTTTTGAGCTGCTTTCTTTTTCCGGCGAATGCCTTTTTGGCAAGTATAAGTACTTTTTCATTATTTTTTATACCTAGCCCCTCTTTGGGCTTCATCTTAATGATTGCCGAATCCACTTTTGGGATTGGGCGGAAACTTCCTTTAGAAATGTATCCGATAATTTTAGGTTCGGCATAAAGCTGAATTGATAAAGCGAGTAAGTTCATATCAGGCGGCTTGGCAACGATTCTTTGAGCGACTTCTTTCTGAATTGTCAGAACCATCAATTTTGGTTTTGGCCACCTTTCAAATATTGTCTTGAGTAAATGAGAGGTTATGTAGTAAGGAATATTACCCGCTACTTTGTAGTGGGAATTTCTAATTTCTAATTTCAAATTCCTAAACAATTCATTAATATCCAATTTCAAAATATCGCCTTCAATAAATTTAACTGCGGGAAATTCTTTTTCTAAATCTTCAATAAGCCGGTGATCTTTTTCTACGGCAATAACTCGTCCGGCTTTTTCAGAAAGAAGTCTGGTTAGATTTCCTGTTCCAGGACCCACTTCTAAAATGGTGTCATCTTTATTTAATTCCGCTGCATCGACTATTTTTTCCAATATACCGGCATTTATTAAAAAGTTTTGGCCGAGAGTTTTTTTTGGAGTAATTTCCATATCTAATATTCTATGACATCGTCTTCAAAATAATTATCTACAAACAATGGCTGGATCTTCAAAACTTCTTGGGGCATTTCGTAAATAAATCGAGAGGGCAGATTCGCTTCTGTTCGGCCGAAAATATTTCGATATTTTGCATGCGTCATGATTAAACGGTCTTTTGCTCGAGTGATGGCTACATAGCAAAGACGTCTTTCCTCTTCTAATTCTAGCGGCACCAATGTGGCTCGGCTATGAGGGAAAAGACCTTCTTCCATTCCGGCGATAAAAACAATCGGAAATTCCAAACCTTTTGATGAGTGGATTGTCATAAGAGTGACCCTGTTGGCCGCATCTTTGAGCTTGTCTGTTTCTTGAAGTAAAGAGATCTCTTCTAGGAATTTTTCTATCCCCTCTCCACCCCCCAGCGCATCGTATTTTTTAGAGACGGTTAAAAGTTCTTTAAGATTTTCCATTTTGTCTGCAGTGTTGTCATAGAGTTCTTTTTTTGCGACCAAACTTTCAAGATAATCTTCATAGCCCACTCTTTTTATTACATATTTTATAATTGAGGTTAGATTCTTGTCGTCTTTTTTATCCGACAAATCAGTTAAAAGTTTTTTGAACTCTGTTAAAGACTTAGCTTGCTTGGTATCTCCTCTTTCTTTGGCCAACACTCCGATTGACCGAACAATATCAATTTCTGGGGTTGCTATAATTTTATTAAAAGTTGTTTCCCCGATACCTCTTGTCGGTACATTGTAAATTCTTTCAAAACTTATTAAATCAGTCGGATTTACCATGAATTTAAGATAGGAAAGGATATCTTTAATCTCTTTTCTTTCATAAAATCTTATTCCACCAATGATTTGATATGGAAAGCCCCGAGTGATCAGTGCTTCTTCGATGGCTCTTGATTGGGCATGGGTTCGATACAAAATTGTGAAATCCTGAATTTTGTAACCCGATTCCAGGAGCCCGTCCATTTGGTCGGTTATAAATTCAGCCTCGGCTCGTTCATTCAGGGTTTCTCTGACATGAATTTTCTCTCCTTGGGTGTTTTCGGTCCATAATTCTTTTGGAACTTGAGTTTGATTTTTTGATATTATGTTTTGAGCCGCAGCCAGAATGGTTTTAGTGGAACGGTAGTTTTGTTCAAGAAAAATAACTTTAGCATCGGGGTAATCTTTTTGAAAATTTAAAATATTCCGAATATCGGCGTCGCGGAAAGCATAGATTGATTGGGCATCATCACCTATGGCAAAAATGTTTCTGTTTTTAGCTGACAGAAGTTTTATTAGAGTATACTGGTCATGGCTAGTGTCCTGGTACTCATCTACAAGGATATATTTCCAGAAATTCTGATATTTTTCCAAGATGTTTGGGTTTCGTTTGAATATTTTAACGGTTAAGACGATCAAATCATCAAAATCTAAACCATTCATCTTTTTTAATTCGGCCTGGTAGTTATTGTAGACTCGTGAAACAATTTTAGTAAAAAATTCAGCGGGGTTATAGTTTTCAGGAAATATCAAATCGGTTTTAAGCTTGGAAATCTTGTTCAGGATAAGTTTTGGATTATATTTTTTTGGATCTATTTCCAAGTTAGCCATCACTTTTTTGATTAGGCTTAATTGATCATTGGTATCAAAAATTGAAAAGTTTGATTTATATCCCAAGATTGGGATTTCTTTTCTCAATATCCTCAAACAAACCGAGTGAAAAGTACCCATCATCGGCATAGCCGACAGTCGGCCAGAGATTAAACCTTTATTAAATTGAGGTTTAACCTCAAGGAGGTGAGAAATGCGCTCCCTCATTTCATTAGCCGCTTTATTCGTAAATGTTATGGATAAGATACTTCCCGGTCTTATTCCTTGAGAAATTAAATAAGCCACCCGATGGGTCAAACAGCGGGTTTTACCTGACCCAGGGCCTGAAATAACTAAAACCGGGCCGTCAATTACTTTGACGGCCTCGATTTGTTTGTCGTTTAGATCGTAGAAAATTTTATTCATTATATTTATTTTTTCAGAGGACTTAGGCTAAAAATATTTTTTGGCCGTTTTTCTTGCAATAATAACGGCAATCATAGTGAGAGTGCTTACAAGTACAGGAAACCATACTTGGGAAAACCATGGCACGGGAATTAAAAACAGAACGTCCGGAGTTAATAGTGATGACGGCCAACGAACTGTGGCCCATAAACCAACATAGTAAAAGATGTCCCAAATAGCAAAAGTCCAGAGAAATATCGCCCAACGCTCTCGTAAATATTTAACTGCTACTAGAGCTACGCTAAGTAGCATGATCATAGTAGCGGTTTCTCGAAAAAATTCTACAGCCAACAAGCTCCTTGGCAATTCGCTAAGTATTTGAGCTTGTTGGTAGATATCGGCAGAAAGCCTAGCAACATCTGAAAGTGTCCCGCCATGTCCGGGGAGAAGCCCCACTGCGGCACGGAGATAAATTACAACCGATGCTTCAACAAACCCAAATGCGACTCCAAACAAGCCGGACACGATGAGTGTCCATTTTGATATTGTAAGTCCTTCTTTTTTCCATAAATATAGTGCGATAAATGGAACACCAAGCAGTAGGTTTACCCACCAAGGTTGTGCAAAAAGTTGGAACTCATTCATAAGTTAGAATTCAATTTTTCTGAAATGGTGGTGTTTGTTTGAAAAAGTCAGAACCCATTTTGCGGAAAATCCTGAAAACCAATGCGGGCTCGGCAGGGCGAAACAATTTGTCTGGGGGAATGGATTCGCCCTGCCTCGGCTGATTTCCCGCCCGCAGGAGGGGTCTGGGG
>Ga0154939_114_pt1 | contig 24399 bp, 24 predicted proteins | sample RifCSPhighO2_01_FD_105907 | JGI IMG/M metagenome (GOLD analysis project Ga0154939, IMG submission 105907) | Candidatus Yanofskybacteria bacterium RIFCSPHIGHO2_01_FULL_41_26
CTTTCGAAGCGCGGAAGAAGTTGCGCGAGAACATGGTATATTAAAAGGTAATGAATTAATGTCAGGTGTTCGGATTGAGGGCTGAATTTAGGTGACCTCCTATATTGCAATTATACCATAAAACTATCATAGAAGTCAAGTTGTGAAAAATCACCTAAAATGATAGATTTTAGGATATGAAAGTAATACTTCTTCAAAACATTAAGGGATTCGGACAGATAGGGGATGTAAAGAATGTGTCGGACGGATATGGCCGGAATTTTTTGTTGCCGAGAAAAATGGCCAAGGCGGCTAATGAGAGTTCTATGAAAGAAGTTGAATCGCTTAAAGAAAAGCGCATTATAATGATTGAAACGGAAAAGAAAAACGCTCTTGAGGCGGTTGAAAAATTAAAGGATTTAGTCATAGAATTTACCCGCAAATCGACCAAAACCGGCAAACTATTCGCCGGTATCGGTAAAGATGATATTGTAGCTGAAATCAAAAAGGCCTCCGGAGTTCAGCTCCAGGAAGAAATGATTGGCCATGACGAACCAATCAAACACGTCGGTGAGCATCTCGTAGACCTGAATCTCTCTCTCGAAGTAAAAACTCAAATCAAAGTGTTAGTAAAAACTGAATAACCAGCTCCGCTTCCGCCAATTCCTATTCTTATCCTTATCGCTCCGCCCCTCCCCATTTTCGACCTACTTGCTTACGACTTCGTCTTCTTCGGACAAATGCTTAAATTAACACTCAATTTGCTTAACAAATTTTAGCATCCGTTCCTCCTTAACAGGATTTTCCGGCTAAAATTTGTTATCTAAGCAAATTATCGATTAATTCAAGCATTGTGTTCTCCTCGACGCGCAGACGGTCTGCAAACGGAAAGGGGCTTTCTCTTTCGTTTTGAGGTGAGTGGCGAAGAGGAGGACTGGATGGAAGAAGGTGGGTGGCTGGAGCTAGATGATGGTTTAGTTAACTACCACATTCACTACTTTTACCAGTCTTTTAGAACCGTCGTATTTGGTTTTCTTTTTAGTGGTGAATTTGACTTTGCCGTTTATAACTGCGTAAATAGTATCGTCTGAACCGATACGGACGCCTTTGCCGGGAAGAAATTTGCTTCCTCTTTGGCGGATTATAATATTCCCCGGTTTGGCTAATTCTCCTGCATAGAGTTTAACCCCTAAATATTTTGGTTGCGAATCGCGTCCAAGTTGTGTACTACCTATAGCTTTTGTATGCGCCATGTTACAACTTGCTGGCCGCTCTCGCCTTCCGCCAACTGGCGGACTATGGCGAAGTACGCTCTTGGCCGATTCCCTTGTTAAAAGCTCCGCTTCTCCTTCGCCATAGATATCTATGCCTCAGTCGAATGCTCGCTTTTGCCTCGGACTCAGCCAAGCCAGCTGCGTTCTAAATAATTAATATAAAAGTATGAATATATTAGCAAAAATAATTAGCAAGGTCAAGAAACACCAAAAAGACATTTTTCTGGGATTTTGTATTCTTTTAATATCAATAATCGGCTTCAATATTGGCCGTATTAATGCTCTAAATAAAACACCGGCCCAAACAACCGAAAAGGCGAACATTTATCAAAACACAGCAACAATCCCTGTTCCAAATAGCCCCAAACAAACTCCTGTCCAGCCACAGGACTTAAGAGTCGTCGCCTCAAAAGCAAGCTCCAGCAAAAAATACCATTATAGCTGGTGTAGCTCTTGGAAGCGCATCAATATTAAAAACCAAATCTGGTTCAATACCGAACAGGAGGCAAAAAACGCCGGCTACACTCTGGCTGGGAATTGCACAAATTAAAAGGCCGACGGTTAGTCGGCATTACTTTCTACAAATTTCCATATTCATTGGTAATTAGGTCATTACATATGGTCGTATTGCTCAAAAGATCTTGGGCAGTTAAATAGGAATCATCTCTGCCACGGATTGCATCGGCAAAATTAGTCATCACTCCAATAAGCGCATCATCATAAGAATGGGTGCGGAATCGTACAATATTTTCACTATCATCTTCAAATGAAACTTCCGAAACCATAGAACTCACCATTCCAGTGATGCCATTTAGTACAACTTCTATCTTGACTCTGCCTCGCTCGAATATTAATTCAAGCTCATTACGGAATGTATGACTCTTGAGTTTGCGATAGCCAGTAAACCAGATTGCTAAACCGCTCTCGGTTCTGCCAGCCACCCGATACTCATCAAAGCCATGTGAAAGTCTCCAAAAGTGAGTGGGACTATGCCCAAACATAAAACGAACAAGGTCTATTTCATGATTCATATGGTCTAGGAGTAATGAATCATCCATCTTCCAGCCAGTACTCGGTTCATGATAGAAAAACTGGAATCGAAATTCTAATGCACGTCCAAATCTTTCAAGGTAATCACCAACGTGCTCTTTCACGTACATGAATTCTTTTTCATAGCGTCGTAAATGACAGCTAGAAAATATGAGATTTTTGTCTACAGCTTCTCGAAGAATACGCCTGAAATCTTTTTCTCCGTTCCCTTCCCAAAGAGGCTTTTCACAGAGAACATGCTTTCCAGCCCTTACCGCAGCTTCAGCTTGTTCTAAATGAAATTTGTGAGGGGAACCTATCAGAACCGCCTCTATTTCAGATATCGCTAAAAACTTTTTCAAATCATGACTTTCAGCGTAACAGGGATAAGCTCTTCGCGATTTTATAAAGTCATCTACGACATCATTCTTTAAATCAAAAGCGCCAGCAATCCGATAATCGCGAGGCATTTTTAAAACAACATCGGCATGTCTTCCCGAATGTCCGCCACAGCCAATAAAACCAAGTCTGACAGGATTATTCATCTTTTCTCCTTGTAAATGTACATTGAATTCGTACTGTAAAATAACATGATTTTTTAAATCTGTCCATTTTTATTACCTAAAAACTTTGACAAATAGTTGATTTTGGCTTAAAATAGATATTCCGACTTAATATATTAGAATGCATGGAAATTAGGAACATTGCAATAATTGCTCATGTTGACCATGGGAAAACTACTCTTACCGATGCCCTGATGAAACAAACAGGGATGGTGGAGGAGGGATTCAGTATGGATGTGAACGCGCTTGAACAGGAGCGCGGTATTACGATTTACGCCAAAAACGCCTCTCTTTATTACAAAGATACCAAAATAAACATCGTAGACACCCCCGGCCACGCCGATTTCGGTTCGGAGGTAGAACGTGTCTTACGTTCCATTGATTCCGTATTGTTGGTTGTAGACGCCCAGGAAGGGCCAATGCCTCAGACCAAATTCGTATTGAAAAAATCACTTGAACTTGGTTTAAAACCAATTTTAGTTATTAATAAAATAGACAAACCAGCCGCTAGACCATACGAAACCCACGAAAAAGTTTTGGAATTATTTATGGATCTTGGCGCAACAAATGAACAGTTGGACTTCAAAACTATTTACGCTATCGGAAAAACCGGTATCGCAAAATTAAATCTCACAGATGAATCAAAAGACCTTACCCCACTGCTGGATATGATTTTAAGAGAAGTTCCTGCCGCGCCATCCGATTCTTCTTCTCCGTTGAGATTTCAGCCGTTTAATCTGGCCTATGATAATTTTTTGGGGCGTCTTGGAATAGGCAGAGTTTGGTATGGGACAATGAAGGTGGGGGATAGTGTTTTTATAAAAAAGCCAACTGGCGAAACAAGACCAGGCAAGATTACTCAACTTTTCACTTTCCGCGGAATGAAAAGAGAAGAAGCCACCGAAGCCGTTGCTGGCGATATTGTCATGGTTGCGGGATTGCCGGATATTTATATCGGCGAAACGGTAAGCACTTCTCCCGACGTGGAACCGCTATTAGCTATCAGTGTGGATGAGCCGACCATCTCATTGAATTTTTTGATTAATGATTCTCCTTTTGCCGGACAGGACGGTAAATTTGTTACCAATCGACAACTCAAAGAACGCTTGGAAAGAGAGCTGGAAGTTAACATAGGATTAAAAGTCGATTTTTCATCCACCGAATCCTACAAGGTCTATGGAAGAGGAGAGTTGCATATTGCTATTCTGTTGGAAAATATGAGACGAGAAGGTTATGAGCTTCAGGTCTCCCAGCCACAGGTAATTATCAAAGAAATAGACGGGCAAAAAATGGAACCTTTCGAAGAGGCGTTGGTTGATGTTCCTGAAGAATTTTCCGGAACAGTTATTCAAAAATTAGGCAAACGAGCCGGCAAAATGATGAACATGATACAACATCATGGTGAAGTCCGAATTACTTTTGAGATACCGACACGCGGTCTCTTGGGTTTCAGAAACGAATTTATGATTGATACAAAAGGCGAGGGGATACTCGCAAGTCATTTTATCGGCTTTCGTCCTTATGCAGGAGAGATAAAGAAACGAAGTGTTGGTTCTATGGTTTCAATGGAAACCGGCAAAGCTCTTGGTTTTTCATTATACAATCTCCAGGACAGAGGAACGCTCTACATTGGACCGACTACGGAGGTTTACGAAGGCATGGTTATCGGAGATGTTTCAAAAGGGATGGATATGGCGGTAAACCCTATCAAAGGCAAGAAACTCACCAACATGAGGTCATCCGGAAATGATGAAAACATAATTCTCACCCCTTCTCACAAAATTTCACTTGAAAACGGTTTAGAGATCATGCAAGAAGATGAATACCTTGAAGTGACTCCCAAAAACATCCGCCTCCGAAAACAATTCCGCACAGAGAATGACAGAATAAAAGCGGCAAGACAAGCAGCTCAATAATCTGGCTCCCGGCCACATACTCCCGACTCGGTGGCTGGTAGCTTAAAAAATGGGTTCGCCGTACAAGTGGTTGACATTTTGTTTTTTATGATTTACAATGTTTTGGCAGCTTAACAAAGCGAGGGGACAATAGATGATAACCGCAAGTGATGCTCGTAGAGCTGCGGTCACGGCCAGTTCCAGGGAAAATAAGAAGAAGAACGCACAAAAGCGACTGGCTCAACAAACAAGGCAGAGAGAAGAGGCCGCCGCCAATAAGGTTGCGAGAGTAATAGCCCGGAGGATGCTTGGTGGCTTGAATCAGAGTATCCAAGAGACCGCCAATAGAGGAAACTCCAACCATTCTCTAATCGTTGAACGCTTTGAAGACATTTCGAGATATTTGGAAGATGATGATATTAAACTTTTTAGGGCGAAAAAGGTTGCTGCTAATTTGGCAAATATGATAGACGGGGGATTCAAAACTAACATTAAGGTGCATCGTTACTTACATGAATATGGACATGTCGAGATTGGCACGGACTATATGTATGTGACTATAGTTGAACTCAAGGTAAGCTGGTAATACCAGCTTTTTTTGTCCTAGAAAACAGAAGAAGCGAAACCCCATCCCCATTTCCGGCCTATTGGTTACGTCCTCCGGATCTCCTGAGGCAATTCCCAATGGCGCCCCACTTCGTAGGTCCCCCGCCATTGTGAACCTTCGCCTTGACGGACAAATGCTTAAATTAACTTTCAATTTGCTTAACAAATTTAAGCACCCGTTCCTCCCCGCCAGCTGGTGGGGATTTTCCGACCTAAATTTGTTTAATAAGCAAATTATCGGTTAATTTAACCATTGTGTTTTCCGCAGGAACCAAACGGCCTTAAATGGGGATGGGGTTTCGTTCCTCGGTGTATTGAGTTTTCAAACGGCTCACGAGGTGAGCCGTTTGATTTTTGGGCGGGGAAATGGGAAAATTAGCGAAATGAACAAAAAAATATTAGACCACTACCTTGAATTCAGCACTTATACTTTTCCTGGACTGTATCTGGAGAAGTTAAAAAATGACTTACCTAATAACATTCGGGAAATCGGCCTTTTAATTCGCAAAAATTTTATTCATCGCACAACTCTTGTGACAGGCAATACCGGCACAAATGCTGATTTAAGATTTGGAGACACGACCAAGATACCTTGGTGGCGACAACCGGAAGACGACATTTTGGCTACTGCTTCTGCTATGCTTGCCGAACTTTATCGTAGAAATAACAGAGGTTTCACAATTGACCGTGAAATAAAAGATAAATTGGTTTTGACATGTCGTTTTACTGCTATAATGATGGCGAGTATTTTGAAGTCAAAAAGTATCCCTGCAAGAGTTCGTGCCGGCAACGCTTCGTATTTTGATGAAGGCGAACTTGAAAGTATAAGTACCGATCATTGGATAAATCAGTATTGGAACGAAAAAGAGAACCGCTGGGTAACAATAGATGTTGACGGAAGTTTAAGCTTGAATCAAAATTTTGATCCATACGATGTGCCAAATGGAAAATTTGATTTTCCAGCTGACGCTTGGCTTGGCATACGTTCTGGAAAGCTTGACCCCAAGCATTTTCACAATGCCAGCGGTGTTTACGGCACAATTGTGGTTCTTTGGTCTCTGTTTTATGACTTTCACTCCCTCATGAACAACGAAATTATTTATAATCACGGCTCAATTTATGGCAATCCAAAAAGATTTGAAAAACTTACTCTTCAAGAGCTTAAAAAAATTGATAATCTTGCACTGTTAATGCAAAATCCTGATGAAAATTTTGATGAATTAGTCAAAATTTGGGAAAACGAAAAAGATTTTAGATTGCTTCAGGGCGGTTTGCTATAAATATATTATTTTTCAAACGGCTCACATGTGTGAGCCGTTGATTTTTCCGCATCAGAGAGAGTTTGAACTTCTATTGCTGATCATGAATTACTGCCCAACCAACCGATGGAGGGAGGCTGTGTGAACAGAAAAATTTATTTAATTTTCTTCAACCAGTATTCATTTTCCCATTCCCAGAGGGACTTACAGGCCAGAAAAGCCTTAATATCCGAATCAAAAGTGTTTAATTCTTTTATTTCAACCTCGCCTTTCATTGGGCCCCATTCGTGTTGGCATTGACCCTTTTCACCGCGAATTTTTTCTCTCCCGCCTTTGTCGCGCAAAGTTGCCGGACATTTCAGACAGCGTTTTGACTGGTCAAGACGCAAAATCCAGCGGGTGAGAGGAGGGAGGGTCTTGTCTTCCGTCAGGGCTTCTATGTAAGCCGAGGTCTGCATACTGTAATCACGGTAAATCGCCATCGATGTTTTGATGTCCAGCACACCCAGAACGCCATTTAATTCGGCTAAAACATCCATCGTCCCGGCAAAATGATGTTTTTTTGAAATAACTCTCTCTTCGATCTTGTGAGCAATTAATTCGTTGTTATTATAAAAATCCATGAAAGCGTTAACTGCCGGTTTTACCTGGTCGGGTATTACGATAGGCTCTTTTCGGAGAATTGCCTCGACTGTTTCGTGCAAAAGAGTTCCTTCTTCTGCGGATTTGGATTTAATGGCTTCCCCGGTCTTATAATCCGGCAACCCTGCATAAAACATATAAAGCGCCGGTTTGGCTTTAATTGAAACGATAGAGGTAACGCGCGGATACCAAATTCCGTCTATGGTGTAGCCGTTGGCCTCTTTAAAACTATCTATATTTATGTACCACATATAAAACAAGGTGAGAGGCACGACGCCTTTATCCCAAAGAAGAACGTTCGGAGGCTACCCTGGGCCGAGATAGAGCAAAAATTCAGTAGAATTTTATGCGGTCTTCGTGGGATGAAGACGTCGTGCCTCTATTTCATATACTTTTCCCAATATCGATAAAGTTCCTTCGTCGCTTTTATGTCATCGAAACAATATTTTGCTATTTTTAAGTATTCCTTTTCTTTAAAGAGGCGTGCCACATCGTCGCCGCTGACTCCTTTCACTTTCGGACTGGCAATACCGAAGGCCTGGCACCACATGTGGAGATTTCTTTTGAACCTTACCGCCCCGAAATTGGTTAACCGATCATACAGATCAAAATGGGGGCCGTCTGCCCAATAACGGTTATGCATTAAATTTTTAGTCGGTTTAATTTTTAAAATTGCCGAGCGGATCATAACAAACGGACAATCAAAAGCATGGCCGTTGAACGTAATAAACTGATTGTAATGTGTCGCCGATTCCCAGAAATGCTCCAAAACCTCTCTTTCAGAAGAACATGGAACGTATTGGACATTATTGTTTTCTTCTGCCATCCGCCCTAATTGGCGGAGGCGGATTTTCCCTTCCTTTTTGCCAGTTTGGAAATAAACAGCTCCCTTATCTGTATCGGGGTTCAATATTCCAATCGCCACCACCTCGCCGGTAAGAGGGGAGAAGCCGAGTCCATTTTTGACATTTTCAATCTCTTCCGGCGATTCAGTATAAAAAAGCAAAAATTCTTTGGCCTTTTCGTCCAAAGAATCAAATTCGACTCCAACAGTTTCTATGTCAAAGATAAGTTTAGGAGAATTAAGCATGGATTAATTTTATCTGAATAAAATAATTTTACAAATGTCTGTTCACTATTTAATAAGATTAGCCGGCAGGGAAGTGCCGGTTTTGTTTTAAATATAGTGTCGCACATTGTCAGTTATACGACGTCGTTCTTGGAAGAAGGATCCCCGGCCTATTTCAGTACGCTTAGGAGTCCTTTTAGCACCTGCGAGGTTATGGTCATAATCAATATGCTTAAATTGATCCCAGTGATAGCTGCTTCTTTCAGAAAGCTCATAATATCAGTAGATGACACCTTGCTTGAACTAAAGAACTTGTTCAAATCTATATTCTGCGAAGGGCTCTTTATGGGACTTAAAGGTATCCCTGTACCTATGTTTATAACCTGATCGAATTTAAGGCCTTTTATGGCATTGTTTATCAGGTCATTCACTGGCAAAGTAATATTGTTTATTTGATTAATCGGATTTAAATCAAGTTTTAATTCTGAAGTTTCTGATGCATAAGCATGCAAAGGAAAATTAATTCCAAAAACAAAAACCGCAATAGTAATCGCAAACAAAAAACTAAATTCTCCCCGCTTCCCTACTTCTTTTAAATTATTGCGATACAATATTTTTTCCATATGTCAATCCCCTACTTCCTCTCATATTTCAATTATATCACAACTATAAATAATCGAGTGGATTTACCGAGCCCTCGAAATAGTTGAAATACAGTTGATCCTTTTTGTCATTAATATAAGTGAAAAAATCTTTATACACGCTCAAATGAAGATGCGAGCCAGTTACATTGCCGGTACTGCCTTCATAACCAATGACCTGCCCAGAATATACCTGGGTCCCCACCTGAAGAAAAGACAAAGCGCTCATGTGGGAATAAATACTGACTAAGTTATATTGATTATGATGTTTGATAGCCACCCAGTTACCCCAGCCGTCATTTTTTCCGTTAGCGATTATTTCACCGCTGGCTATGGCTTTGATGGAACTTCCATATCCGGCCGCCATATCAATACCGTTATGCGGGGCACCGTTGTAAGGACCGCTTTTACGGCCGCAACGGGCATACCTAGTGCATCCGTAACCTTGTGTTATTCTATATTCTTCTTCGGGCCATTTGAATAATCCTTTTTGCTTTTTTGGAAGGTTGACGGAAGCAGTCACGTGGACGATATACAAACCCCCTTGAATAACATGGGTTTCCAGTTCTCTTAATTGACTGAAAAAAACAGATTCCTGCCGCTCAACTTCGGCAAGCATTTTTTGGTAAGCCGCCTCCTGACCCTTGGTATCTTTGAGCAGTTGATTTTTGTCCTTTGTCGCCTGGTCTAAAGAAACCTTTTGGATATTTTGCTGCTGTTTTAACGATTCAAGGTCTTTTTTCTTGTCTTCTAAATTATTTTTGTTTTGGTTTAATTGGTTTTCTGTATTTTGCAAGTCTCCCACTAAATTCATTAGATTAGCATTGACGGTCATGGCTGACTGCGCCTGGCGGAAGTAATCGGACAAATCGTTATTTTTTAATATAATGCTCAAAAAATTTTCTTTATCCATGCGATCCATGAATAATAAAAGACGGCCGATAGTATTTTTTTGTTTATCGATCTTTTCTTGAGTATTAAAAATATTATTTTGAACATCGTTCAGTTCTATCTTGGTTTTGTCTATTTTTTTTCCGGTCAACGAGATCTGGGTTTGCAGTGATGTAATCTGGCCCTTAAGGTTGGCTATTTGATTTTTCAGCGTATCGGCCTGTTCTTGTTTTTGGGAGATAGTTCCTTTCAACTGCGTGGCCTGTTGTTCAAGCGTCTGAATCTGGACTTTCAGGTTGGCCATTTTTTCCTCGTCAGTTTGGGCAAAAACAGCAGTAGAAAGTAGAAAGTAGAAAGTAGAAAGTAGAAAAATACCACAACAAAACCACCTAAGATTGACTGGCTTTATAAATATGTTATCATATTGTCCACTAGCTGGTTGTTCTTTTAAAGAGGTGAGCATTTGAAAAATAAGATAAGGGTTGGGTTTATATACGGTTTATTGGCTATGGGATTTGCTCTGACAATGCTCCCAATTATCAATTTCCTGGTTAAGTCAAAGTTACTATCAGAGCCTTCGGACATTAAATTTGATGGCATGAGTTTAATGGAAGTGTTTTTCTTAATGGTTATCATGGCACCCCTAACAGAAGAATTTATTTTCAGATGGCTTCCCATCAGCTGGCTTGGCTCAATTACCGGGAACAAATCGGTACTTTGGATTATCATTATAACCAGTTCTGCAATTTTCGGCATATCACACGGTTCTTGGCACCATATATTTATGTAAGGGATAGTTGGTATCTTTTTTTCTTTAGCTTTTCTGAAGGGAGGATACTTATCATCTGTCGTGGCTCACGCAACATATAATTTCATAATATTCGTTACTTTATTATATACCCAAAGCAAATCTGACCCTTTCTAGGGTCTTTTCTTTTCCCAAAACATAAGCAATGTCTACCGGGTCGGGGGATTTTTCTTTTCCGGTTAAAGCAACGCGCAGAGGCCAATAAATCAAACCTCTATCCCCTACTGCGATTGAGAATTCGTCCAAAATTTTTCTTAATTCATCTTTTTCTTTTTTGAAATCAAATTCCTTAATTATTTTTTTAACTTTAATTAGTGTCTCGAGCGAATTTTCTAATGTTGATTTTTTCCATTTCAGTAGATCTTTATCATATTTCGGTTCTTTCCAAAAATAATCAAAATGATGCGCATCACTTAATTTTTCTAGTCGTTCTGTAATCAATGGCACGGCAGAATCTGGAATTTCCGGAATTCCAACCGATTTTTTAAATTCCTCCGGCGATAATTTTTTAGCATATTGTGAATTGAGCCAGTTTAGTTTTTTCACATCGAACACTGCCCCTGACTTGTGAACTTTGGATAACTCAAATTCTTGAATCATTTCTTGTTTGGTCAATATTTCTTTGCTGAAGGTACAGCTCATTGCCCCAAGAAAGTTTATTATCGCTTCAGGAAGATAATCTTTTTTGTAATCTACTACCGCCACGGCTCCATGGCGTTTTGACAGCTTGGAACGATCAGGCGCAAGTATCAAGGGTAAGTGCGCAAATTGCGGCGGTGTTTTACCGAGTGCTTCATAAATCAATATTTGCTTGGGGGTATTTGAAACATGGTCCTCACCGCGAATAACGTGTGTAATTTCCATATCAATATCGTCAACAACAGCAGTAAAATTATATAGTAACCTGTCAAAACCATTACCTAGGCTTACATCGCTCATCAACTTAGCCTCAAACTCTATCCGACCACGAATAATATCGTCAAAAACAACCTTTCTATCAGAATTTCTTTCAACCGCCAGACGAATTAATCCCCCCGACTTTTTCCCTTCTTCGCTATTCTTATGTTCACAGTCGTGAAATTGAGCCTTTTTATTTTGTGCTTGATCTTTAGCTTCTCCCTCAAGCTCTTCTTTTGTATGATGGCAGTAAAATGCTCTACCTTCGAAAAGTAATTTTTCTAGAGCATTTTTATACTTTTCAGTTCTTTCGCTTTGTCTTATAACTTTGCCCTCCCAATTCAAGCCAAGCCATTCCAACGCATCTAAGATGCTTTGTTCGTACTCTTTGGTAGAACGCTCTTTATCGGTATCTTCTATACGCAAACAAAACTCTCCTTTATTTTTTCGGGCAAACAACCAATTATAAAGCGCCGACTGCGCCGTCCCGATATGCAAAAATCCCGTTGGTGATGGGGCAACCCTAACACGTATTTTCATATTGTGTATTATAACCTATAATCATGGTGAGACAAATGACTAATTATCAATTTCTAATTGACCTAATTATTAAAAATTGAGATTCGTTTAGAAATTAAAAATTAGAAATTAGAAATTTTATTCATGTACATCATAGAAGTAGTCCCCCTTACTATCCTTCCGGCAAATGCGCCTCAACTGTTGAGTTATTTTTTTAATGAAAAACTGAAAAAAGGAGCTATGGTAGAGGTAATGATTGGCAAACGAAACATACGAGCGGCAGTTGCAACTTCTACTCCCCTAGAAAATCAAAAAATAATACTAAAAAAATCCGGTTTTCAGCTCAAAAAAATATCCGCCATAATTAATAAAGACCCCCAAGTAAGCAGTAAACAATTCAAAATAGCTCTCTGGCTCTCAAAATATTATTATGCCCCATTGGGATATTGCTTAAAAACTGTTCTGCCACCCTTTTTTCTAAAAAGAGACTACGAAATAACCTTACAAAGGGAACCTTTGCAGATTTCTGCAAAGGTTCCCTTTGTACAAAAAACTCTGCTTATTTTGTCCAGGGCTAAAGATACACTAGACAACATTCTCCCTTTCATTAAAACGGCCGTTTTAGAACAAGGCCAAGTCGTTTTGGTGATTCCCGATATGTCCACCATTGGATATTTTTATGAAGCCTTGGCGCCGAACTACAGGGTTAGCAAAATTTCTTCAATTCTTTCAAACAAAGATTTCTACGGCGCATGGAAAAAAATCGCCTCCGGCCAATCAGATATAATATTAGGCACACGACAAGCCCTTTTTATGCCATTTGCAAATTTAAAACTGGTAATCGTAGATGATGTTCTCCATGAGTTTTATAAATCCGACATGACTCCAAAATACAACACTCCGGACTTGGCAAAAGTGATAGCCAATCTTTATGGAGCAAAAACAATCTTTGTATCACCGATCATCGGAGTAGAAAACTATTTCTATCTCAAAAATAAAAAATATGAGCTACTCGATGAAAAAAAATCTCACCTCCCCATAAAAATCCTGGGCACGGTTGAAGAAATAAAAAATGGAAATTTTTTATTATTCAGCAGGGAACTTAAAAAAAACATTCTAAGATTAACAAATCCTTATAACCAAAACAAAAAGATACTTATATTTTCTCCAAGGCGAGGCCATTCTGGTGTTCTGGTCTGCCAAAGCTGCGGATATGCCATTAAATGCAAAGAATGCGGCACAGCTTTTCGTATTCATAAAACAACAAACCTTATTCTGGTCTGCCATCATTGTTCACGAAGCCTGAAAATTCCGGAAAAATGCCCGAACTGTGGCGGTTTTAAACTTAAAACCGCAGGCCCAGCCGGAACACAAAAAATTTATGAAGAGGTACGAAAGTTATTGGAATACAACGAAGCAAAAAAGGTTCCCGTTTTAATTCTTGATGCCGATGTTGTTAAAAATGAAACCGAAGAAGAAGAAATAATTAGCGAGCTTCAAAAACCACACACTTTAATTTTAATAGCAACTCAAATGATTTTTAGTCACCGCTATAATATAAAATTTGATCTGATCGGGGTTTTAAACGCCGACAGCCTTGCCAATATCCCCGATTTCAGAACAGAAGAAAGGTTGTTTTACCAAATAGAAAAATTGCTGGATTTCCAGCCAAAAAATATGATAATCCAAACTTATAACCTAGAAAATCAGACAATTTTAACAGCAAGTGATGGAAACTATAAAAACTTCTACGGCAAAGAGTTGGCGATAAGAAAAGTTTTTTCCTATCCTCCCTACTCACGACTAATAAAATTAACGTTCAGGCATAAATATAAAGACAAAGCTCTACATGAATCGTTGATCTTGAGCGGCAAATTGAAAATGGCAATAATCCAAAAGAAACTGGACAAAAAAATTAAACTCATAGATTCACATCCTACGTTTACCGAAAAAGAGAGAGGTCTTTTTGTATACAATATTATCCTAAAAGTGCTGCCTGAATTAGAAAATATTAAAGACATCCTTCAATTCGTTCCTTCAAACTGGTCAGTTGACGTTGATCCGAAAACAATAATATAAAAATGGTATCTAAAACAAAAAGCCCCACTTGGAATTACCCAGGCGAGGCTCGGTGCATACTTTTTGCCGCCGTCATCATTACCGTATCAGAAACAAGTATGACCAAGGAAAGAGTGCAAAAATAAAATATATGGCAGTAAGAAATGCTACAACCCTGTGGACACCAAGACAGAAAAGGATTATTCCGAATCCTACCGCTACCAGTTTGGCTACAATCACCGTAAAACCAAGTCCCAGCATTGACATCAACCAGAACATCAAGGGGTTGGCCTCAATAGATATTCCCGAAGAAATACCAATATAAGTAAACGCCCCGTCCAACCCTTGAACCAGCACAAAAACAAATATAGTTACTTTCCCAAACTCGTCCGATTGCCCACCTGACATTGTCAGCCATTGCCAGACTCGTGCCACAACCAACCTCCTGTGTGCATAAATTAATGTCAAAAAACTGAATATTTATATTATACAATATCTTTAGTAATTTAGCAAATAGTTGTTTTCTCACTCTAAATCAGCTACTCTTTATATAAGAAAAAACAATCTGTGTAACCATGGAAATAATAAAGATCCCAAACAAGATACTCGCCAAAACAACTGATAAAATCGATATAGAAGACATAAAAAACGGATCGTTCAAAGAACTAGTTTTAGAAATGAAAAAGGCCATGAAAGACAATGTTGGTATTGGCCTTGCAGCTAATCAAATAAACAAAGACCTGAGTATTTTTATTATCGAAGCAAAATTAGCATCCGAAAATAATATACCGGAAGTTTTTTTTAACCCTGAAATTACAGAATATTCTAAAAATAAAGACGAAATGGAGGAGGGTTGTCTTTCTATTCCAGAATATGAAGCAAACATTAAGCGTTCAAAGAAAATAAAAATTAAGGCTATTGATGAGAGCGGCAACAAGATTAAGTTAAAAGCTCGCGGGTTTTTGGCAAGAGTTCTCCAGCACGAGACAGATCACCTGAACGGCAAAACAATAAAAGATCGGGCTAATGGAAAATAATCTAAAAATATTATTTTTTGGGACTCCCGAATTTGCCATGCCAGTTTTGGAAACTCTCGTAAAAAATGGCTACAATGTTTCTCATTTTCAATCGAAATCTTTAAAGAATGAGCAAACTTTTAAAGCTTTTAAACTTTTAAACCCTGATCTGTGTGTCGTGGCCGCTTACGGTAAGATACTGCCTTCTCGTTATCTTGAAGTTCCAAAATACGGTTTTCTTAATGTTCATCCTTCTTTGCTTCCAAAATACCGCGGCCCATCCCCTATTCAAACCGCAATATTAAATGGCGACAAAAAGACAGGGGTTTCCATAATGGTCGTTGACGAAGAAGTAGACCACGGCCCCATTCTCGCACAACGAGAATTTTTAATTTCCAATTTTCAATTTTCAAACCACGATGAGTTGGCCAAAAAGTTATTTGAATTGGGAGCAAAACTTTTAATTGAAACGTTACCGAAATACATTAGGGGTGAAATAAGATCAGTAAAACAAGATCACGGCCAAGCTACTTTTACAAAAATGTTTTCAAGAGAAGACGGGCGCATAAATTGGTCCGAATCTTGCGACAAAATTTATAACCAGATAAAAGCCCTAAACCCCGAACCGGGCACCTGGACGACATGGAAAGGCAAAATTCTAAACATACACGACGGAATCCCCTCTCTGGGACCACCCCTTTCTATTTTTAATGTTGTCACAAAAATAGATGGTAACATTGCCGTTGCCACTAAAAAATGCTATCTAATACTCAAGTCTATCCAGCTTGAAGGCAAGAGGGAAACCAATGCGAAAAGTTTTGTTAATGGTCATCCTGATTTTATCGGTTCTGTTCTGGAATAGTTATTTAACAAAAAAAACTCGGGATAACGCACCGCCAATAAAAGAAGCGGGATCGGAAAAAATAACAAAACAAAACAATAAAACCGCTTCTTCGCTTGTTAAATTTGAGGATGCTGTATTTCCGGAGAATTTTTTCTTCGGATCGGCGTATTCGGATTTTCAAACCGCCGGCATCAGCAAGGCTTCGGATTGGCATGAATATATACAAAACATAAAATCGCCGCTTGTCGGCCCCGGAATTGCCAATGATCTTTTCAACCGTTACCAGGAAGATTTCGACCTTGCCGGAGAAATTGGTATTCAAGTCCACAGAATTTCTTTGGACTGGGCCCGCTGCGAACCAGAGGAGGGCAAATTTGACAAAGCATGCATAGAAAAATGGAAAGAGATAGGCCGCTATATGAAATCAAAAGGCATTCAACTCATGATCTGCCTGAATCATTTTCCCCATCCAAAGTGGTTTGCCGAATTGGGCGGATGGGAAAATGTTAAAGCCCCTTACTACTACGCACGCTATGCTGAATTCATAGCCAGAAACATCGGCGTTCCCCTGGAGACAAAGTGGTGGCTTACATATAACGAACCGCAGTTTGTTATCAGTATTCCTTACGGAAAAGGCGGATGGCCGCCTTTCAAAACAGTTGAAAACTTCGCCGACATTAAGGGAACCGAAAGATTCCTGAAAGTAGCTGGTAATGTAATGGACGGACATCGTTTGGCTTATCGAGCTATCCATAAAGTCATGGATAAATACATGAGTAAACACAATAAGGTAATGATCGGTTTCGCTTCCGCACCAGGCTCTTTCTACCCTAACGACCCCAATTCGGATCATGACCGACTAGCCGAAAATCTTTTCAACACAGTGCACACTCTAGCTTTTGATTCTTTTGTCGGCAATGCTGACAGAGATTTCATCGGTCTGAACTATTACGGCCGGACAAAGTTAAAAATGCACCTCCCAAACTGGAAAAATCCCTTAAGTTGGCTCGGCGATAAACCCTTCGCGATTGAATGGGTAGATGAAGGAGCCAATCAACCGGATGGCCGGCCCAAAGAATTTTATCCTCAAGCACTCTACGACTTAATTATGAAATTCAAAGACATGGGCAAGCCCATTATCATTACCGAGAACGGCCTCGATGATGATAAAGATAGGTTCCGAGAAGAATTTCTTGTCATTCATCTGAAGGCCATTCATGATGCAATCCGTGACGGCGCCAACGTTATCGGCTATCAATATTGGGCCCTTGCTGATACCTGGGAACCAGGAGATAATCGATTCTCGCATATGGGCCTAATACGCATCGAGAGAAGTGACGGCACACTAAACCGCAGCCTGAGGCCAAGCGCAAATACCTATGCCGAGATAATCAGAACCCGCAAAATAACAAAAGATCTCCTTGAAAAACACAAATAAAGTAGAAAAACAAAAGACGCAATAAGCGTCTTTTTTATCTGAATAAAACTACCAGTAAGCTCGCACCGAGAATTAGAGTTCCCCCTATCCATACATTCTTGGTCAGCTTTTCCTTAAAAAAATATGCACCTAGTAAAATGGCCCCGATACGGTCAACATATCCTAATACTGCGCTATGCTTCACAGGAACGATCTGAACTCCCGAGAAATAAAGAATGAATGACAAAAAAAGCAGAACTCCGGCGATGACTATCATAAATCTTTCTTTCTTTTCGCCGATCGTTATTGATTGGCCGAGAATAACTGCGACAACGGGCATAATTGCCGCCTGGGCTAGAAGTTTCACAAAAGCAGAAATATTCGGCGCAACTCCGTGTGTTGAAACAATTCTTCCAAAAACCATTTCCAAACTATAGAAGCAAGCAGAACCAAGAGCAAAATAAATCCATTTCTTGGAGGAATTATTCTGCCAGCTCGGACGGGTAATAATCACCAAGCCTGCAAATCCAAGCAGGACAGCCACGATATCTACCGGCGTAAGTGTTTCGTGGAACATTGGCACAAACGCAATCAGGATAATGACCAGAATCGAAGCAAAATAATGCAGCAAGGCAGCGTTGTAAACATAGGTCATCTTAAGCGCCGTATAAAATAGGCTGTTATTCAGTGCAGAAACTAATCCGAGAAGCACCAGCATTGTAACCTGATACTGATTCAATCCGACGAAAGGATTTTTTGCCAGAAACATGACCGAGAATATAGCCACACCCACCAAAGACATCCAGGTTCCAACACCAACACCTGAGGTTTTTTTGACGCCCTTGATAACCAGACCATTTATAATCGCCCATATCGATACAGCGCCGAGAACTTCCAGATAGCCAATCATGAGAAGACTTCATTTATCGCATGTTTGGCCGCACCGATAATCCCGGCTTGTGGATTCACGGCTGATCTTACCTCTAACCCGTTAAGTAATCCTCCAAGTTTTAAATCTCTGTAAACTTTCAGTTGAAGGATCACTTTTTCTACCATAATAGATGTTACTAATCCCCCGCCGAGAATTATGCATTCGGGATGGTGAACATTCACAATATTAACTATTCCTTCGACAAGATGGGCGCAATATTTATCCATGACAGTTGGGACCAATAAAGCTTCCCTCCCTGATTCCGGAGGTTCAAGCTTCAAGAGATTACGATAAGTAGTTTGTAGACCTTTTGTACCAAGATATGATTCAAGACAATTCAGGCGCCCACAACTACAGTCGCGCTCTTCCCAAGGCACAAACAATGTCGTGTGGCCCCATTCTCCGCCCATTCCTTGGCCCCTTGCCAGGCGGCCGTTCACAATAATTCCGCTTCCGACTCCTGTTCCCAATGTGAGCATAACCGCATTCTTGAAATCTTTAGCTGCACCGAGCCACGCTTCACCAAGCACAGCCGCATCGGCATCGTTAATTAAAAATGTTTTGTAGCCAATTCTTTCCTGAAGCAGTTTCACCACTTTCAAATTTCGGATATGCAAAAGATTGGGAGGGCTTATAATGATTCCATGATTTGGTTCCAGTGGTCCGGGACTCGCAATTCCAACAGCCTTTATAATGCATCCGTAACCTTGGGCCGTAAACTGCATGTCTCTGATAAGTTCGGTCAAACTGCAAATAAGTTCCGTGATAGTCAGCTTCGCACCATTAATTCCGCGTTTTGAAAAAGGATTATATGTATTTCCATTCCTATCCAATAACCAGCCGGAAATATGGCTTCCGCCGAGATCAATACCTAAGTAAAGTTCCATATTTTCCTTTCAAAGAGCACCTGCCTGCCGACAGACAGAAAACTGGCGATAGTATAGCAAAAACAAAACACCCTGTTAAGGGTGTCGTGTTTTTGCCTGTTTCAATTACAATATTATTGGTTTCTCGGTTTTATAAGTGGCGAGTTCGATTTGATTTATTGGAGCAATTTGTTCGGAATCTATTTTCATTCTTTTGACAGCTTGAGGCGTAATATATCTTTTTGTTTTTCCTTGTAACACTTGAAAAACATCCCGATTCAAAGGATTTTCCAAAAATACAAATTGGTTCTGAGGATAATAATTAAATTCTTTTTTACTAATTATAACTATATCCTCCTCCCTATCTCCATAAGATTCTGATACGGTTTTATGAGGAATCAACCTTATCATATTGCCTTCTGTTAGGTAATAGTTCTTTTTCTTGTCGCCCGCCACCTGTATTACTTTTACCCTAGAATATCTGTCCAATTGTTGCTGGGTAATTGGCTGAATCATGCTATCGGTAAACCCATAATCATAAAAAATATCCTGAGTCGGTATTAAATGTTTCTTGCCTCCAATTATTTCATATATCTCCTCGTGCTTGGGAATTCTGACAAGAATTACACCCGAACCGTTTCCGTTTGTATTCTTTGTGCCTGCATTATAAATAGTAGCGGTTAAACCGGAATTGTTTCCGGAACCGCTTGAAGCGTTTGAAGCATTGTTTGAATTTGCAGTAATTGCTGTAGCAGAAACAGGAAAAACTGTTTGGGTAGATTGAACATAAGTAGCTGGCGGAACTGTACCACAACCAAGACCAATCCGTGATAAAGCATTGCAAACAAAAGTGTTTAGGTCGCCGCCACTTCCTAATCCGTTAATGCCACCATAAGCGGAATTGTTGTAAATATTATTTTGGTTGACTGTTAAAGTGTCGCTTACCGTATAAGTAAGACTGACGGAATCAATAGAGGCGCTGCCCACCATTAAACTGTCTCTGGTTATTGCCGCTTTCCAACGCAATTGATTGCCGACCGAATCGAACAAATAAGTATATCCGGGATTAATTTGCATCCATCTTTGGCCGTTATTATTGGATAAATAATAAATTACCCTGGCATTAGAAGGGATATTGTTTGAGACATCCAGACGGGCGCTGATTATAGCTTTTGAGGGATTAGCAATAATATCAGAAGTAATAGCGGAAGAAACAGAATCATCGGCAGTATATGCTTTGCCTCCAATAAACTTGACTCCCGTTTGGATCATATCTAAATTAAAATTGGACGACAAGTCATCTGAATATGCAAAAATTTGGTCAGCCTTCGCGGGAAAAACCGGCAAAACCATTGTCGTTAAAATGAGGGCTATGGCGAAATATCTAAGCCTGACTAAAGAATTTATCATAATTATATAGTATATCATGTTTTATTATATATGTCAAAGTAGTTTCTGAATTAAAATTATTATATGATTAGGATTCTTATGGCTAACCAAGAAACAATTTTAACCGTAGAAAATCTAGGAGTCAAATTTGATAATAATGAAGTCCTTAAAGGGCTCAGTTTTTTTGTTAAAAAAGGAGATGTCCTGGCAATTGTCGGCCCGAACGGATCCGGCAAATCAGTATTATTCCGAGCACTCTTGAATCTCGTCCCCTATTCCGGAAAAATCCAATGGGCTCCCGGATTAAAAGTAAGCTACGTTCCGCAAAAATTTAATATAGACAAAGAACTTCCATTAAGCGTTCAAGAGTTTTTTAAATTTAAAGAAAAAAATTCAAAAAAAATTATTAGCGCACTAAAATCAGTCGGTATAACCGACGAACACCACATTGAACATCATATCCTAAAAGAACGTTTAGGTTGGCTATCAGGAGGACAACTTCAAAGGATTTTAATCGCTTGGTCTATTATAGATAATCCCGATGTTCTTTTGTTTGACGAGCCCACTGCCGGAATTGATGTGGGCGGAGAAGAAACAATTTACAACTTACTAAAAAAATTGAAAGACGAGAGAGGTTTTACTATCCTGTTAATTTCTCATGATTTGAATATCGTTTATAAATACGCCAACAATGTTATTTGCGTAAACAAAGAGATGATATGCTACGGGGAGCCGAATTCAGTTCTGGATCCGACGGCTCTCGCCAATCTTTATGGCGGAGAAGCAGGTTTCTATAAACATGAACATAGCCATGATCACTAACCCAATTCTTTTTCAGCTTTTGGTTGGAGTTCTTATCGGTTTAGGAGCCGGGTATCTTGGGTCATTCATGATTTTAAAGCGAATGTCTCTTGTTGGAGACGTAATATCACACGTTGCCTTGCCCGGAATCGCCTTGGCTCTAATTTTCGAAATTAATCCATTCTTCGGCGCTTTCGCCGCTTTGTTTTTGGCTGTTGTTGGAATATGGTTCTTAGAAATAAAAACTGAATTACCTTCCGAAACATTGGTGGGAATATTTTTTGCCCTTAGTTTGGCCATAGGAATCTTAATAACACCCGAACCGGAATTGCTGGAGGCCCTATTCGGCGACATTACCAAAATAGGCTCGGCTGATGTCTTCATGACCATAGCTTTGATTATTGTCATGTTTTTCGCCATGTTTAGAATATATCGCGGATTGACCTTAAGTGTTGTTTCCAAACAACTCGCTCAATCAATGGGGATTAATGTTTCTAAAATAAGCTTTTTATTTCTTCTGTTGGTAGCTATCATTGTCGCTTTAGGATTAAAAGTAACGGGTATATTTCTGATGGGAGCCCTAGTCATAGTTCCAGCAGCCGCAGCCAAAAACATCTCCATCGGTTTAGCTCGTTTTACTAAATTAGCCGCACTATTTGGAGGCATTTCCGCTTTGGGAGGAATTCTATTTGCAAATCACTTTGGTCTTCACCCAGGACCAATTATAGTCTTAACTAGCGGAGTAATATTCTTACTAACTTTGCTTTTTAAGAAATAAGCTGTACTCTTTACTAAAGCACTTTTAAAGAAGAGGGTGGGCATGGACGCAGAGAACGATCGAGGGTCAGAAAATAAACTTACTAGTTTATTTTCAATTATCTTCCTCGTTTTAGTTGTATTGTTTTTTGTTTTCTTTCTTCCATCTCCACACAACGACGAACTCCTGTCTATTCCAAAACGTGATGACTTTACCGACCATCTCATAAAGTCAGGTTCCCCAACAAATGAGTTTGACGACTTTATCAACGAACTCAAACAGAGCAGCGATTTATCAGAACACAAAATAGTCTTTCTCGTTGGTCCGTATTTTTACACCGACTTTATAGCTGGGGGAATATACACGGATAAGTATCATAGATTGAGTCACTATTTGCTTGTGGAAAAAGAGTATTATGAGACCTTGACACTAACAGACAAGAAAGCATTCATTGCTCACGAAATAGGCCACCTTGTCAAGCTAAGAGAACCGCCATATGCAGAATATTTTATAGCAAACAGAGAAATTGCCAGTCAAATAAACGCCGACGAATTTGCTGTTAGACACGTCGGAGTTGACGCTGTAACGGAATGGCTAAATAAATCTTATGAATACAACCCCGAACGCCAACAAAGACTTCTAAAACTCGCCTTGCTCAAAAAAGAAATGAGGAAACAATAGTCCAATTCATTAAAACAGCTGGATCAGTAGGCTGTTTTTTTCTTGCAAAAATTATCGCTGTTTGGTAAGTTATTGTCATCATGGCCCTAGGCGTAAACGAGTTAAAACCAAAAACATTTTTAATATACGAGGGTCAACCCTATGTCGTGTTAGAGACTCACCATTTAAAGATGCAGCAGAGACGACCCACGGTTCAAGTTAAAATGCGCAATCTAACAAATGGCAAGATTCTTGAAAGAAACTTTGCCCAATCAGATGTTTTCGAAGAAGCTGACATAGAACGCACCAGGGTTAAATTTCTTTATAACCACAAAGGGCAATATTGGTTTTCATACGAGAACGAACTTTCAAAGAGGTTTTTGTTAACAGAAGAATTAATTGGCGAAGCCACCAATTTTTTAAAGCCAAATACTATTCTTGATGCCATTGAATATAACGGCAAAATAATAAATATCGAACTTCCCGTCAAAATGGATTTTAAAGTTATCGAAGCCCCACCGGCAATCCGAGGCGATACTGCTCAGGGCGGAGTAAAACAGGTAAAAATAGAAACCGGTGCCTATCTTAATGTTCCTTTGTTCATAAACCAGGACGACATGGTCCGGATAAATACCGAAACTGGCGAATACGTAGAACGAGTAGAAAAGGGTAAATAAAAAATCCCACACCGCATTTTATCAGCGTGGGATTGTGTCATTAGCGAGGCCTTCTATATGTTACAAGCCTCCCGTCTTCGTATCCGCTTACCTCGTCCCTCTTCTCGTGGGGCCGGGCAGCGAAAAAAGTGGCACACCTATCTCGATAGGCCCTATGTGCGGCCTCTTCCTGCACCTGGCGAATTGCCGGGTGGACAGGAGGTGGAACTGCCGAATCCTCATGTACTCGCTCGAAGATCACTTGGCCGAAATACAGGCTACTTTTCCATTTCATGGCTTCTCCTTTTTTGAATATGAGGGAACCTGTCTTAAACTGTAGCATATTTAGGCCACAAGTGTCAACAACCCGTAATGGTTCAATAGCTTGGAAACACTCGAGGTGTAATATGAGTACCATGTATACACAAAATCCAAACCAACCAAGAATCCGTAGAGATGCGGCATATATGGCCGTAGGAAAGGGGGTACGAGTAACGGCTCGTCACTTTGGAGTGTCACCAGGCACAATCACGAAGTGGGTTAGAAAGGCGCAAGTAATCGGAGTACATCCGATTCCCACCAGATCATCCCGTCCTTGGCGAAGTCCTCTGGCATTGTCACGAGAAATGGTTAAAGCAATCATTGTTGAGAGGTCAGGGCGAAGAAGATGCGCTGAAGTAATCCATCAGGCACTGGCAAGAAAAAGAATTACCGTTTCATTGTCATCGGTCAAGAGAACTCTTGATCGGTGCGGATTGTTAAAAAAGAGAAGTCGATGGAAAAGACCCCATGATTCTACTCCAAGACCAGAGGCAGGTCATTTAGGAGCTCTGCTACAGACAGATACAGTGCATATCATGGCTCCGGATGGGTCAAGGATATATGTGTATACCATCATTGACCTGTATTCACGCTGGGCATATGCAGAAGTA
>Ga0154939_116_pt1 | contig 7254 bp, 8 predicted proteins | sample RifCSPhighO2_01_FD_105907 | JGI IMG/M metagenome (GOLD analysis project Ga0154939, IMG submission 105907) | Candidatus Yanofskybacteria bacterium RIFCSPHIGHO2_01_FULL_41_26
CCAAATTTACTAAAAATACGATACAATAGGGATACTGATTTTGGTAACACTTAATTATTGTCTAACAAGGGGGGGATTTAGGTTCGGACCTCTTAAAGTTAAATTAACGTTCTTTTCAATGCTTGTTTGAGTTGATTTCTGCCAAAACCGCTTTTTAGAAATACCTCTCTGGCTTTGGCGTCCTCTTCGTTTATAAAATACTCATAATGGATGAGTTCTAAAGGTCTGCGGTTTTGAGTAGATTTAACTCCGCCCCTTGCATGTTCTTGAAGGCGTTTCTTTGGATTTGTAGTGAAGCCGGTATATAGCTTATGGTCCTTAAGCGATAATAGAGTATAAACGTAAAATCTATTCATAATCTAAAAAGTCTAACTTTTTAGATTAAAAAGTAAATATATTTGGGGAGTCGAGTCTTTTGCCAAGTTAGACTTGGCAACTCGACCCTCCTCAAACTCTGTTCTTACGAACCGAGTTTGACTCGGGAGCGGGTGAAGGGAATCGGACCCTCGTCTCAACCTTGGCAAGGTCGTGTTCTACCATTGAACCACACCCGCAATTTTAGTATTATCTCACTTTTAATCTTCATTTTCAAGCTTTCCCTTTGAACTTAATCCTTCAATCCAGCCCATTATTTTATGAAACAAAGAAGTATCACTTACTCTTATCTGCACAACACCGTAAGGCAGAATATTGTAGGGTCTTTTTCTTTGGCTCGAAATACTCACTCCAACATATGATTTTGTAAACTGGGACTGAGGAAGCTGGGTTAAACTCTGCCAATAGCTTAACAAATAGCTCTCGTTCTGGTGCTCAAAATATCTAAGATTAACTCTAATTTTGTTATCGGGAACTTTACATGTTTGTCTTAAGAATTTTAAAAACAAAGCTATCAATTTAGGGTCTGAATTGGTTAAACTCACGGGATGACTCGTTATTACCCTACCTTTTCTTATTAGGGGTCTTTTATGACCTTCAGCCCAATAAAGCGAGGTACCAAGTAGTAGTAAGTCGTTCTTTTTAAGTGTCGCGATACTATCTCTTGCTTCATCTCTTATTTTCTTCGTGCGTTTCTCGGCTAAATGGGTTTGAACCACATTTCTTTGGATAAGAGCTTTTGTTGATTTTTCATAAACTCTGTTTTTAATTCTATCCTTTGCTTCGTCTGATAGCTCGAGGCCGATAAACCATGAAGATAGGGTACTCTTGGGTATCTTTAAGAGCTTGCTAATCTCATTGTAGCTTCTTCCCTGGGCTCTTAACTTGTATGCCTTAAATTTATCAGTCCTCATACTATAAGTATAACACGGGGGTCTAGTTTTGAAACCAGAATGTTAATAATCGATTGTGCACAAAAGCTGTTTATTATGAACCGGTAGACCTATAGGTGTAGCGCATGTGTCCATTTTAATATGCATAAAGTTGATAAGCATGTGTGGTTAAGTCAAACCCTTCAAAAAACTGATATCTTGTGATAAGATATGAAAGTAAGGTATATGCCGCGGTAGCTCAGTGGTAGAGCGCAGCCCTAAACTCTTTGGGGCCGGACCCAGCAATGAGTCCTGAGAAAAACTGGGTGAACTCGGAGAAAACCATCAGATATTCTGATGATAATTCCGAGCCAATCTTTCGCCGGGAAGTTATGGTTATCGGCAAGCTCTAGGTGACCCTCGGAAGGCTTGCCTGCCATAGCTTTAGCGAAGGCAGGTGTAGAGACTAATAGGTGAGTCCCAACAATAATCCTATATAAGCGCCCAGCCCCCATAATCTATGGGGTGATGATATAGTCCAAAAGACCTTTTACGACATAACTTTTCGTCACGAAATTTAATAGGATCGAGCGAAACACATGAAAAGTGAGGAAGAATAGTGATTACTATTTTGACGAGTTTTGAATGTGTTGCAGCCGGTACTGTTAAATTGCAGTAGGAAGGGTTGTGTCGTAAAAGGTCTGAAAGCTTTGGAAGAGGCTGGCGTCGGGGGTTCAATTCCCTCCCGCGGCACAGTATAAACTAAATGTCCCCCAGGCGGGGACATTTAGTTTATGTGAGCGGGAACAAATGCCTTGAGGTATTTGTGTAGGGGATTGAAAGACGGAAGGATGTTTCGACCTGCAAATCAAAACCCTGAGTCGGGACTGCGGAAAAGCCGAGCGACGGTGAGGCTTTATTTGTAGTCAATTCCCTGCCTGCCGGCAGGCAGGCCTCCCGCGGCACATAATAAATAAAAATCCCACAAAATGGGGGATTTTTATTTTGATTGCTTAGAGCTAAGGGTTAGTTAAGCTTCCTTTTCTTTTGTGCCCGCTTATCTTTATTCTCCTGCCAAGAATGGAAGCTGTCTATTTCGCGGATCGAATCGGTAAAATAGTATTTTTTACTATCGACAAACACGGTAGCTGTTTTATTTCCACGATCATCTTCGGCGTAGTCTATTCGGACTTTATCAGCTTGGTTCGGATCAGGATTATTAAGTAGCTTATATATCGCCACGATACTATCGAAATTTTCTCCCATAAAAACACTAGATGTTCCCTCTGGATTATCTATGTTTATAATGTCCATTTTTTCAGACAAGGGAATGCTGGGACCTTCTAGGCCACCTTCCTCAAGCTCTTTTTGTATTCTTATTTCTTTCGCCATTTTTTATTTTAGAATTTGGTGCGCGCTATAGGACTCGAACCTATGACCCTCTCAACGTCAATGAGATGCTCTACCAACTGAGCTAAGCGCGCTCCTTCGCTAAAGCTTCGAAGCGTATAGCGCCAAGTTACTTTTGGTGCTGTAATTATACACTTCGCGCGAACCTACTTTGAACGGAACTAAGGAAGCCGCCCCGCCGCCGCTCGCTAACGCTCGCCAGCCGGCAAAAAAGTTTTCTTCGCTTTTCCTGATTTGCGCGCGCCGGATTTTTTCTTCTAAAAGGAAAAGAAAACTTTTTTGCTGGGTTCTGCTCTGAACGAGCAGAGCGGCTGGACTGGCCTCTTTTTGATTTCGCTCGGGTGCGGCGGAATTCCCCCCACACCCCCCTTCCGCCGCACCCTCGCTCGGACGGACAGGATTTTTGGCGGCAGCATTAAAATGATTGGCACCCTCGGCAGGATTCGAACCTGCAAGTCCTCGGTAGAATCGAGGCAGTTTATCCGTTAGCTTACGAGGGCAAGATAAAGAAACGCAAAATTGCGCTGAACAATCTTTATCTTCTTTTCCTCGTAAGCGAAAACATAAGTGTAGATTAGCAAAGAAACCTTGCAATCGCAAGGTTTCTGCCGAGGGTGCGCCGGTCGTTCGCCATCTCATCCAGGCCGGACAACATTTTTATCTCGCGGATAATTCTCAGGCGATCAGGCTCTAACTACTGGGTCGCTTTTTCGAAGTACCCGTTATCTGCGTCGTCGTCCGCGCCCGTGCTTCTGGGATAGTGCGCTTGCCGCTACGGACTTTACCCGTGGAGATGAACGCCTACTCCGCAGAAGTCGGCTCGCTTTTGTTGCGACACGACGGCTAGTTGTTTTCTTGTGTGCCATGATTAGGGTATTAGCTTTTAACCTTGCATGTCCAATTGGGATAGTCGTCGCCTTTGTGGCGATTGTTTTCCCATTGAAGCGGTTGCAAGTTGCTTATATCATCCGAGCCGCCTTCGGCAACAGGTTTGATATGGTCAACCTCCCATCCCCACTGTACCGTTTGCCCGTATTTCGTGCGTTGCATACTGGCACCGCACTTGTCTTTTCGGTAGCTCGGGTAGCTGGACTCAACCTCACCCTTCTTCCAGACCGCTTCAATGGTGGCTTCGTCAAAAGCGGAACCATCGCGTCTTGTGTTGTGATTTCTTGCCATACTTCGTTGCTTTGTTGGTTAATTATTTTTTGCCCGTCGACATCATGGCTATAAAGCCATCGGGTAAACACATTATAGGAGGCACGCGCCTTATCTGTCAACTCTGTCAAGTGTTAATTGCCTGTGGATAACTTTTTGCATATTTTTGACACATCCACTATAATAGCATTATGCACACAATACAAGAAAAACTACTTAAAGTGATTGATGATAAGAACATCGGTGGTCTTACGTTACGCCAAATCGGAGATTTAATCGATGAAAAATTCCCCCAAAAAGTTAAACATCACCTATCCCAGCTGGAACGGAAAGGCTTTATTTTAATTGATAAAAAAAATAAGAAAATTATCCGAATCAGCAACAAAGCAAAGGCTGGGAATATTTTTGTTTCAATTCCGATAGTGGGTGCGGCTAATTGCGGCCCGGCAAACATTTATGCCGATCAAAATATTGAAGGATATTTGAAAATATCCAAACGACTCGCCCCAAACAAAAAAAGTGTTTTCGCTTTACGAGCCGAGGGCAACTCTCTCAATAAAGCCAACATTGGCGGTAAGAATGTAGAAACTGGAGATTTTGTTATTGTGGACAGCGAAAACACATCACCACATGACGGCGATTATGTTGTATCTGTTATTGATGGGATGGCGAACATAAAGAAATATCGTTTGGATAAAGATAATTCTAGAATCGCTCTTTTGTCAGAATCAACGCAGGAATATTCCCCCATTTTTATTCACGAGAGTGATGATTTCAGAATAAGTGGCAAAGTTGTTGAGGTTGTCAAGAACATCGGGCAATAATATGCTAAAATAGGATAAAGACTTATGAGTAAAAGAAAATCAATTTCATTATTTACGGGAGCAGGCGGAATGGATGTGGGTTTATCCCGTGCTGGTTTTAATGTCGTATGGGCTAACGAAATAGATACAGACGCATGCGAAACATATAAATTAAATCATAAGGGAGAAATTGAGTGTGGAGATATACGGAATTTTATCGAGAAACTAAACTCATTTGAAAATATTGATCTAGTATTTGGTGGCCCTCCGTGTCAGGGATTTTCTGTTGCCGGCAAAATGGATCCTAACGATGAACGGAGTAAGCTCATATTTAGCTTTATGGATGTCGTAGAAAAAGTTAAGCCAACGGCTTTTATATTGGAAAATGTAAAAGCGTTGGCGGTACTAGAGAAGTGGGCGCCGGTTAGAAATGCCCTGTTCGAAAAGGCCCGCTCCCTAGGCTACGACTTTACCGAACTTGTACTTTTGAACGCTACGGATTATGGCGTACCTCAAAAAAGGGAAAGGATGTTTTTTATTGGTATAAAAAATGCAAAAAGTATAGCAAAGAGCATGACTGGTTTTTCAGAATATCTGAAAAAATACCAGAAAAAAGCATTGCCTATCAGGGAGCTGTTTGCTGAACTTGGGCCAGTAGGAACAGAAAGGAACCAAAAAGTTTGTAGAGCTAAGATTACTCTTGCTCGAGAACCAATACTACGAAGATCGGCCTACGCCGGAATGATTTTTAATGGAGCGGGCCGACCGATTGACGCAGACGGATATTCAAATACTCTTCCCGCTTCAATGGGGGGTAATAGGACACCTATCGTTGACGAAAACCAAATCTTTAACGGAGGTGGAAGTTGGATAGAAAATTATCATAGCAAGTTATGGGCGGGTGAAAGACCAGAGGATGTAACTCCGCCAAATTATTTAAGAAGAATTACTGTTGAAGAAGCCGCTCGAATCCAAACTTTTCCGGAGAATTATAAATTTTCAGGTAGACAAAATTCTATTTACTCACAAATTGGTAATGCCGTCCCCTGCGAGTTAGCACACGCCGTTGGCGCGGCTCTTCAAGATGTCTTAAACGATGAGGAATTATAGAGAGGCGTTATTATCCGAGTGCCATTGCTTGAAATATCGCTTCACCTTTTCTGCGGTATTGGTGTTGTTAATGTAAGCAACCAATTCCTTATAGAAAAATTTTCTCCCTTCCGGTGTAAGAAAGAGAATAGCTGATTGGATGTAATCGTAGATATTGATAAAGTAATAAGCCAACTCACGATATTGCGTCGTTGCCATGATATAAGATGTTCCTCGATTACTTAAAGTTTCGGGAACATCTTGTGGTCTACAAATTACAAATACATCCTTGAGATCAGAATCGTAGTCCATAACTGCTTCGTGAGATTCTATCAATCTGTCGTCGCTAAACTTTTTTGTCGTAACTTCATATATTAACTCGGCTGTATCATTAATCTTTTCAATAATATCTCCGGGTTTCTTACTCGTTGTGTTCGTAGTAGAAACGCTATCCCGATGGCCTGAAACGCTAACAGGATTTTTTCTATCCTTATTCATTGCCTCCATAAGTAGACCAACGATAATTTGAGGAGTAGCCCCTCCATCTGGCACAGAATTAATAAGATCAACGCACAATTTAGAAATGTGAATAGGATTTTCTTGAGGAGGTAAATTTACCTCCATCTCTTTAATCCGCTTCGCTTCCTGTTTATAGCGAGCGATGTAGGCCGAGGCAAATCTCTCCAAGGCATTTTTAGGAACTGATTCAATTTTCTTTACTATTTTTACGACATTCATGGCAATTGCTCCACCATGTTTATCAGTTGCCCAGTCACGATTTATTTTCTTACTGTTTTTAGCAACATTTAGCGGGCCGGATTTTCTATGAGGAATACCGTATTCGCGAAGGGCTTTTCTGATAGGTTGCTCGAAAATTGAACGAGGATTACAGGCATAAAAGTTTTCTGACGCCTTGAATTTCGGATCAAGAAGCCTCGCCATAACAATTGTTAGGATAATTTCTCTATGTCCTCATATTGAAGTTTGAAAAAGTGACTCAATTTCATCTAAATCAAAGGGGGCCGAAAACTCGGCTACTGATTTCTTATCCTTTAGAAAAACAGAAAGTATCCTGTATATTTCGGCGTTTCTTTTGGTTGCTGACAATTTCTTTTTTGGCATAACTATTTTATGAAGAAGGAAACATCTTTTTTATAGATAGTGGCAAATTTCTTGATCTCCGCAACATCAAGCCGTCTTTCGCCGGATTCAATTTTTGAGATATAAGATTGCGGCTTACCGAGTTTGTCGGCTACCGCCTGTTGGGAGAAGGCGGCCTCAACACGCGCCGCTTTTAGGCGTTCTATAATGGCTTTATAGTCTTTTGAGTAAACTGACTTACTCATACTTGTTTGTATCATATATCCTATTGTGGTATAATCCCAAAATGGGATTATTGATTTTAGGGAGTTCCTTAACCTTTTCCGCGCAGGGAGGAGGGTGGGGCAAGGAAAAGTATCTTGCTGCCGCCAAAAATCCTGTCCGTCCGAGCGAGGGTGCGGCGGAAGGGGGGTGTGGGGGGAATTCCGCCGCACCCGAGCGAAATC
>Ga0154939_103_pt1 | contig 6634 bp, 7 predicted proteins | sample RifCSPhighO2_01_FD_105907 | JGI IMG/M metagenome (GOLD analysis project Ga0154939, IMG submission 105907) | Candidatus Yanofskybacteria bacterium RIFCSPHIGHO2_01_FULL_41_26
CATTACCCCCAAAGATGTCGTGGCTCAATTGACCGAACTGCGTCATAACAAAAAAGAACACTTTATTGCTCTGTACCTCAACGCCAGAAACCAGCTGGTGCATAAAGAAACGATTTCAATGGGAACTTTGAATGCCAACTTAGTCCACCCCCGGGAAGTTTTTGAACCGGCCCTTAAACATTCAGCCGCCGGCATCATGGTTGCGCATAACCACCCATCCGGTGATCCGAAACCGTCAGAAGACGATCTGGAGATTACAAAAAGGTTGACGGAGGCCGGCAAGATGATGGGCGTTGAGCTTTTGGATCATGTAATTATCGCAACAAACAGCGTTTTTAGTTTTAAAGAAGAAAAGTTGCTATGAGCACCAACATTAAAGATTTAGAAAACAGATTGTGGGAGGCGGCGGATCATATGCGCGCCAATTCGCCGTTGCGGCTCAATGAATTCGCCGAGCCGGTTTTGGGTTTGATTTTTCTGAAGTTCGCGGGTGTTAAGCACAACAAAACAGAAAAAGAGGTGGCCGAAGAGCGAAAAGCAAAAACCAAAAGTCATGGTGGGGCCTCGGTTTCTCGCGAGCGGCCGGTATCATCTGCCGATTACCACGCTCGCGGCGTACTGTTCGTTCCGGAAAAAGCTCGCTTCTCTTATCTTATAGAACTGCCGGAAGGAACAGATATGGGCAGAGCCGTGAATGACGCGATGAAAGAGATCGAGGCGGAAAACAAAGAACTTGCCGGCATTCTTCCGAAGACATTTCAAAAACTTGACAACAGATCCATAATCGCGCTTCTCAAAAACTTTAATCAAATTCCCGACGACATTGAGGGTGATGCTTTTGGAAGAATCTACGAATACTTCCTTGGGAAGTTTGCGCTTGCGGACGGCTCGCGCGGAGGCGAATTTTTTACGCCGACAAGTATCGTAAAACTCATTGTAGAAATCATTGAGCCGTATCAAGGAAGGATTTACGATCCGGCCTGCGGTTCCGGCGGCATGTTTGTGCAGTCGCATGAGTTCGTAAAACGGCATCTTGCCTGCCCGCCGAAGCTTCAGCGAAGGAGGGAAAACGGAATACCAGTTAGAGCTGCCCGTGAAATATCAATCTACGGCCAAGAGAAAACAGACCAGACCGTTCGCATCGCAAAAATGAATCTCGCAATTCATGGCCTTTCCGGGGATATCCGCGAAGGAAATACCTACTACGAGGATCGCCATAAGAGTATCGGGAAATTTGATTTCACGATGGCCAATCCTCCGTTCAATGTAAAGGGCATTGATAAAGAGCGCATCAAAGACGATCCGCGATTTTCATACGGGATTCCGAGAGCGGACAACGGCAATTATCTCTGGATTCAAATCTTTTTAAATTCTTTGAATGACAAAGGGCGGGCAGGATTTGTTATGGCAAACTCGGCAAGCGACGCTGGCCATAGTGAAAAGGAAATTCGCCAGAAAATGATAGAAGACGGCATGGTGGATGTGATTGTCGCCGTGGGCCCGAACATGTTTTATAATGTGACGCTTCCGGTAACACTCTGGTTTTTAGATAGGGGTAAAAAGAAAACCGACCCCATTAGAAACTCCGCGAGTTCTAACGGGGCAAGCCGCAAAAACAAAGTTCTCTTTATTGACGCCCGCAATACTTATCGGCAAGTAGACCGCGCGCATCGCGATTGGACCGATGAGCAGATAGAGCAAATCGCTGGCATTGTGAGAAGCTACCGAAGTGAGAATGGAAAAAAGTATAAAGATGTAAAAGGACTTTGCAAGGTAGCGACAATAGATGAAGTAAAGAAAGCCGGTTATTCACTGAATCCTGGCCGTTATGTTGGTGTTACCGATAACGGCGGCGAAGACGATGGAAATTTCGGAGAAAAAGTTAAAAAACTTCACAGCGAATTAAAAGGCCTGACCAATGAAGCCCACGATCTGGAGAAGAAGATTTTTGCCTGCCTGCCGAAGCTTCAGCGTAGGCAGGAGAATTTGAAGAAATTTAATTATTGATATGGGCAAGTTTAATTTCAAAGACGAACAAGATTTTGAGAAGGTGCGGACTGATGCCGAAACGTTTTATACCTCCATCGGCGAGATTCGCTGCCCTTATTTCGGCGAAAAGATAAGTTTCAACGTGGAGGGACTGAAGCATTTGAAATTCAAATCCGATAAAGTCGCACGCTCACATTCCGAGCAGTATGCTCGGTTGAAGCTCTTGTCTCTCGCGCCGCAAATACTTTCTTTATCGCGTACCGTGCAGGGAATTTGGCATACAAAACATTTTGAGCGAATTCGTATTCATAGCCACACCGACACAATTCTCAAGCCAGTTTCTTTTTACGAATTTATCGCGGTTTTAGAAAATACGCGAGCGAAAGTCATTGTTAAACAGATTGATGGCGGCCAGAAGTTCTTTTGGAGTATTATTCCGTACTGGAAAATTGATTCCATAAATAGTCGGCGGGTATTACATAGCGGCGATCCGGAACATGATTGAACTAAAAAACACCGCAAAGCGGCGTCCTTTAGCGGTGCCTGGTTACAGCTTGGATAGCCGTGACAGAGCGAACTCTCCAAGCACCACTTGTACTATAGCATACCGAGCGGTTGGCATACAAGGGGCTGGGGATAAATCAAAAGTATGACAAAAACAAGTAGAAAAATCACAAAAGAAGAATTGGCGAAGAAAATCGGGGCGGAAAATCTCGCCTTGGTTCTTGATAATGTGTATTGCGCCGAATGCGGGCCGACCGCGATGGTTGAATACGAGGAAGGTATCATCATTGAGTCGAGCGGCGACACGATTCTTCACGGCAAATGTAAAAAATGCGGTCATAAAGTCGCGCGGCTTTTGGAAACCGGGGAAGAAAAATAATATGCCAAAAACACAATCACAACCGAAAAATTGGCAGAAAATGAAATTTAAAGATTTTGCGAACACATCTCCGTCTGTAAAACTTGAACGCGGGAAAGAGTATCCGTTTATTCCGATGGAAGTTCTTGATGGCCAGCATAAGTTTCCGTTTGAAGTAAGGCATAAGAGTTTTTCTGGCGGCGGATCAAAATTTGCTAACGGAGATACTATTTTTGCCCGTATCACGCCATGTTTAGAAAATGGGAAAATCGCGAGAGTAGAAGATTTAGAAGACGGCGTTGGTTTTGGCTCAACGGAGTTTTTTGTATTCAGGGGCAAAGATGGAGTGTCTGATTCTGATTTTGTTTATTATCTTTCACGCACAGATACTATTCGCGATCCGGCAGTAAAAAGTATGGTCGGTGCTTCCGGCCGGCAACGAGCCGACAAGGGGGTAGTAGATAATGTGCAAGTACTGGCGCCTTCTCTGTCGCAACAAAAAAAAATCGCCGATGTTCTTTCCGCCTACGACGATCTTATTGAGAACAACACGAAGCGGATTAAGATTTTGGAAGAAATCGCGCAGGCGATTTATAAGGAGTGGTTTGTGTATTTTCGCTTTCCCGGCCACGAAAAAGCGAAGTCCCGTAGCGAACGAAGTTCTGCTACTGGGATAAAAATGATTGATAGCAAAACCGAATTCGGCAAAATCCCGGAGGGATGGGAAGTGAAGAAGATTAAGGATGTATTTGATGTGAAGTACGGAAAAAATCTTCCTACATCCAAGATTGAAGATGCGGGTAAGTATCCGGTTTATGGAGCTGGTGGTGTAATTGGATTTTATGATGAACAAAACTCAAACGGAAAAGTTGCTCTTATCACATGCAGAGGAAATGGTAGTGGGACAGTTTGGAGAACTCGCGGTCTTGGCTTTGTTACGAACAATTCTTTTGTTGTTAGGCAAAAAGAAGAATACGGGCATGTGAGTTTTGAAACAATTTATTTTGCACTGAAAGAAGCCAATGTAGATTCTGCAATTTCAGGGTCAGCACAACCTCAAATCACCATTGAGAGCCTGAATTTTGTTAATGTCCTTTTACCAGAAGAAAACCTGTTAAAAAGTTTTCAACATATCATAAAAACCAACTTCGATTTAATTGATTCACTTTTTATTGAGAATCAAAACCTGTGTAAAGCGCGAGATTTGCTTTTACCGAAATTAGTAAGCGGAGAGATAAGAGTATGAGCGAAAATCTGAATCAAAATTTGTATTCACGCTTTGGTCTCCAGATCAATCTAGAAAAAGTTCAGGACGGTTTTCAAGCACATCTTAAGAATGCGCTACTGGAAAACCTTCAGCCGATTGTTCGGCCCTCAATGTATAAAGAACCAAACGATCTTTATGAAGTCCAGAGACAAATTTTCAAGGAGATTTGCCGACAGTTATTTATTGATTTTGATGATTATGATAATTCAGAATATGGATTTCAATGGTTTATCGAAAAAGAATTTTATGATGAGTTTAGCGGAACTTTTGAAGAATATCTGCTTCGTCTTCAGGTATTTTTAAATATAACTTTTGCTCATAAAATTACTGCTTACGAGTTTAACCAACTTATTATAGAAATTGAGAAATACTTTAATGATTTTCCCATACTCAGACACAAAATAAAAATTTATAAAACAAAACCGCCGCAAATCTTGCCATCAACATCCAAGCGGCTAGATAAAGAAATAATGGATACTCTTGGGGTTCTCGATACCGAAAAATTTAAATCTGTGCTTGGTGATTTTGAGGCTGGGTTGAAAACTTTTGCAAATGCAAAAACGGATTCACAATTTAAAGATGTCGTGGAAGATATGCACGCCTCCTGTGACGAGATAGTGAAAATAGTCCTGAATGATAAAAACAAGAGTTTTAAACATGCCACAGATAAAATAGAACATAAAAGACTTGGGCTCAATGGTCACCAGAAAGAGATTTTCAAAAATCTAAAAAACTTAATGGACGAAATCAAGCATGGTAGCAAGAAAAATATTGATCGGGATGAGGTAGAAATGATAATTAGCATGTCGGCCTCTTTCATTCGATTTGTGGCTGTTAAACATAAGTAATATGAACCAATCAAAAACAATTAAATTTCAGGGGCATGAATATTTTGACGATAGGCTTTTCGTCTTGTATTTGTGCAAGGGCAAAGTAGATCCCGAATCAGAAGGGCTTATCGCAACAACTATTTATCACGATTCGGCCCCAGAAGAATATATTTGGTGCGTTGTGACATATAGAAATTATAATCGATATCCTTTATACCGAATTGATAGCTTTTACAATAAAGATGATGCGATTGCCTATATTAAGACAATAGAACCAGAAACTCCTCTAATAAGTTTAGGTGGCAAACCGCCACAAAAACCACTTTCCTATGAAGATTATGTAGCATGGAAAAAGAAGAATAATTTGAGAGATTACGATTGGAAATCATTATATACAGACGGTGGATCAAGCGCGCGAGAAATTATCTATCAGACAAGGGAACAGTTTAAGGGAGTAAAGTAATCTTTATGAACGAATTTTCTGAAGATAAATTAATAGAGCAAACTGCCATAAAGATTTTTGGCGAGCTTTGGGGCGCGGAGAATTTTGCCAATGCCTATTCTGGCGAAACAGATGCGGAATTCGGACGGGAGAATCCGGGCGAAGTTGTGCTTATGAGTTATCTCAAAATCGCTCTTGTGAAGCTCAACCCCGATGTGTCCACTGAAGCATTAAACCTTGCGATTGATGAGATTATCAAAGATCGCTCGGCCATGAGTATGGTTAATGCCAATCATGAAATTTGGCAGCTTATTCGAGACGGTGTAAAAGTTGAGACCGAAAATGAAAAGGGCGAGCAACGGACAGAAACCGTAAAAATCATTGATTTTGAGAATCCGAAAGAAAACCATTTTATATACAGACGGTGGATCAAGCGCGCGAGAAATTATCTATCAGACAAGGGAACAGTTTAAGGGAGTAAAGTAATCTTTATGAACGAATTTTCTGAAGATAAATTAATAGAGCAAACTGCCATAAAGATTTTTGGCGAGCTTTGGGGCGCGGAGAATTTTGCCAATGCCTATTCTGGCGAAACAGATGCGGAATTCGGACGGGAGAATCCGGGCGAAGTTGTGCTTATGAGTTATCTCAAAATCGCTCTTGTGAAGCTCAACCCCGATGTGTCCACTGAAGCATTAAACCTTGCGATTGATGAGATTATCAAAGATCGCTCGGCCATGAGTATGGTTAATGCCAATCATGAAATTTGGCAGCTTATTCGAGACGGTGTAAAAGTTGAGACCGAAAATGAAAAGGGCGAGCAACGGACAGAAACCGTAAAAATCATTGATTTTGAGAATCCGAAAGAAAACCATTTTATGCTTGTCTCCCAGCTTTGGATTACCGGCGAATTGCACACGCGCCGGCCGGATTTGATTGGTTTCGTAAACGGCTTGCCGTTGATGCTGGTAGAACTCAAAGCATCACATAAAAACCTCCGCAACGCTTACGGCCAGAACATCCGGGATTATAAAGACACCATCCCCCAACTTTTTTGGTATAACGCCTTTATCATCATTTCTAACGGCATTGAAAGCAAAGTCGGCACGCTTACCGGAGCATACGAGCATTTCAACGAATGGAAGAAAATTAAAGATGAGAAAGAAGTTGGAAAAGTAAGTTTAGAAACGGTCATTAAGGGCACCTGCGAACCGTCACGGCTTTTGGATATTGTTGAGAACTTT
>Ga0154939_104_pt1 | contig 5691 bp, 6 predicted proteins | sample RifCSPhighO2_01_FD_105907 | JGI IMG/M metagenome (GOLD analysis project Ga0154939, IMG submission 105907) | Candidatus Yanofskybacteria bacterium RIFCSPHIGHO2_01_FULL_41_26
CTTTCTACCAGTCATTTACTAACACTGCCGATATTGCTCCTCGTGTAAGAATTTAAGATTTTTTGTGGTTCTTCAGGCGACAGGTTTATTTAGTGGGCATGTTTAGGATCATTTATTGGAGGTTGATGTTTATGGAAATAACTGAAAGAGAATTTCACAGAGCGGTTTTAGCTTATTTTGAAAAACTTCACAAAGAAGTTGGTAGAGTTGGTTGGACAGCAGACAATATTGAAAAAGTTACAAAAGAACTGCGAGATTTGGTTGCTATGGACAGTAAAATAAAAGGAAGAGAAAAAGTCATGGTACACCTGGGACATACTTTTGGTCCTTTCGGTTTTAAAATAAAATAATCTTACACCACTATTTCTTTTTTCTTAATATTTGATGATGTGCCCCATTCTGGTTATGGCCATCCCACAGAAAGAGTATGATATAATCTATTTTATCACAAAGAGATTCACACTCCACCCCATTCAAACTTGGGGAGTTCCCTTTTGATGAGAAAGAAGAAAAAGTATTTTGAATTTTTTATTACGGCTCCCCTCACCAGACTCTTTCTCCCCTTGAAACTTTTGCCATGGCCACTTCTTTGTTCTTCCGAGAAACTTCTTCGTCTAAATCATAAAAATGCGTGAAGCCGTCTCACCCCATACTGAAGTACGGGGTTTAAAAAGAGACGGCTTCTTAACTACGCATTTTTAGGATGCAAAATAGCCAGAGATGCTATGCCATTCGCACAATGAAGCAGAGACTTCATTGGCGTCCCAGCAAAGCCTTGCTTTGCTCAGGACATCCATTGACTAAAGTCAATGGTTTTCTGGCTATTTTTGCATAACGCATGAGACCGACAAGCTTGCCGGTGAAAAAGTTTAATTCTTCTTTGAGAGAATGATAAATGTCACCGTCCAGAAACTTCAGGTCAGCAGATAACTTTAGTGAAACTTCTAATTCTTTTGCCGAGCCAAAAGCATAACTCAGAAATGGCAAGAACTCTTTGTCTGTCTTTCGCGAACTTCCTTCCGCAATGTTCAAAGGCATGGAGATCGCCGCTCTTTTTATTTGTAAAATAATATTCTTCCGTTCATCCTCGGGAAAGCGATCTACGAGAGGATACAACTTGATCACAAAAGCGTAAGCGAGATGGAAGAGATCTAGATTTTCATAACTTCTTACCATCTGGAGAAAAAGTGAGGGATAGATTTTAAACATTTAGATTGATGGTTGTCTATTTTAAATAATACCAATCTCCGCCCGGTGAATATGTCTTTTGAATGTCTTTTTGAAGAATAACGGCCTGCTCTTTGCCCGACAGCGGGTTAAGTCGTCACAAAAATAGATTATATTTCATTTTGTTCAGCCTTCCGCGAGGATCATCGACGACAACGAAGTTTAAATCTCAGACTACCATCCGCTAAACAAATAAAAAAGTATCTAAAATTATTTTAATAAAAAAAGGAGGTGATCCAGCCGTAGGTTCCCCTACGGCTACCTTGTGACGACTTAACCCACCTCACCGAATCTAGATTTGATGCAACTGAAAGCTGCATCTCACCCAGACCCAACTCGGTTGGTTTGACGGGCGGTGTGTGCAAAGAGCAGGGACATATTCACCGGGCCATAATGAAGCCCGATTACTAGGGATTCCGGTGTCATGAGGGTGAGTTACAACCCTCAATCTAAACTAAGACAAGAGTTGGAGGTTTGGCTTCACCTTTCGGTGTTGCAGCCCATTGTTCTTGCCATTGTTGCGCGCGTGTAGCCCAGCAGATTCGGACCGTACAGACCTACCGTTGCCCACACCTTCCTCCTTGTTTCCAAGGCAGTCCCCATAAGGTGCCCGGTCAGACAAAAGTCCCCGCTGGCAATTATGGATATGGGTCTCGCTCGTTACCTCACTTAAGAGGACACCTTACGGCACGAGCTGACGACGGCCATGCAATACCTCTCGGCTCGTCAGGTAAGACATTCAATCTGACCTTCACTCTGCCGTCGCTGCTGGTGAGATGTCCCGCGTAGAGTTGAATTAAACCGCACGCCGCACCCCTTGTAGTGCTCTCCCGCCAATTCCTTTAAGTTTCAGCCTTGCGACCGTACTTCCCAGGCGGTGAACTTAATGCCTTCGCGCCGACACTGCACATCCTCGAAGGATATGCAACATCTAGTTCACAGCGTTTACGGCTAGGACTACTCGGGTCTTTAACTGGGTTATCGTTCTTGATGATTACTTGTTCATTTTTGTCAGATCAGTTTTATCGAACAAACAACAAAAATCAACATCAACAAAAACCCCAGAATCTAATCCGGTTTGCTCCCCTAGCTTTCGTTCCTCACCGTCGGACCCGTTCTCGTTAGGCGCCTTCGCCACAGGTAGTCCTCCTGAGATTATAGCACTGTAAATACTCATTTTGTGTATTTTTAGTTACGAACAAAGTGAGTATATTTTACCGCTCCCTCAGGAATACTCCTAACGCCTCCCGGTCCCAAGATAAGTAGTATCTCAAGCACGCCGTTTTGTTAAGCGCAACGATTTCACCCAAGACTGTCTTATCCGGCTACGAACGCTTTAGGCCAAATAAATGCGATTCCCACTCGTGGCGCAGGTGTTACCGCGGCGGCTGGCACCCGTCTTACCCACCACTTATTCGCCAAGTTATTTACACTTGGCAAAAGCCTATGCAAAGCATAAGCACTGGGAGTTCCCCTATCGCACTTGCGTACATTGTAGAGGTTTCGCGCCTGCTGCACCCCGTAGGGCTAGGGTCAGTGTCTAAGTACCCTTCTCCGGGCTACCGCTCTCACGGCCCGTACTGATCGTAGGTTTGGTGGTCCGTTACACCGCCAACAGCCTAATCAGCCGCCAACTCATCCTTAGGCATTGCTTTTGAGCAAAAAAACATTCCAGTATTTCTTGCCTATCCGGGTTTACCCTCAGTTTCCCAAGGTTGTCCTAGACCTAAGGTCAGATTATTGACGTGTTGCTGAGCATTCCGCCTGGGCTCTTGCGAGCCCTCTGACTTGCATGGCTTAATCGATCTCCCATAGCAGCAATCTTCCGCAGGATCAACGGAGATTAAATTTCTCGATCCTTTGCATTATTTGGTAAAGTCGCAGACTATAGTCAACTTAAAAGAATCCAAAGTATTTTTGGATCACCAATTCACACTCAACATTACTTGAGCATACATGTTGTGTTTTCATTGAGAAGAGGGCTTATTTATAAATGTTTCTCTTGAAGAGTCCGACGAGAAAAAAATGAGAGTAGGAGGTAAAAAGGATAAAAACCAAATAACTACAGAGAAAAACAACAAAAATGTTTACGAAGCTTGAATCTTACGCCGGCGCTTGGCTTTCTTGATCTTCTTACGCTGCCATTTCCAGCGCATCTGCCCTTTTTTCTTCCAGCGGCGTGAGCTTCGTTTCATTTCCCGTCTGGAGAGGTAATCATTTTATAAATGTTTCTAAAGATACGACCGAAACAAATTTTTGACGAGTTACTTGCGCAGGTACCGGACAGTAAAAAAAATTATTAAATCCACCTGCCAATTGTAAGAAAAATGTCATCTCTTCGTAAACTTCGCTGGACAGCACAAAAAACCGCAAGGAAAGTGTACTACTGGACAACCATATCGCAAGAAAAACATCGGGAGGCTTTGGCGCGAGTACAAGATTTTGCCGGTGATTTCGTCGCCCGCCTGGACGACCCATCTTTTCTTACGACATTAAGACCATCTGGTGAACAACAGAAATCTTTACAGACGATCATCGATGAAACACGCGAGGGAAACATGCGGTTACTGGGTAATTGTGATGTGTCGCACGACAGCTTCCCTGTTCTCACTGCCCGATATTCCAATTATTCTTTAGAAGACGGCGTTGATATATTTGGTAGTACAGCCCACGTTGTTTTGGGCGCAACGTACAACCACGACACGAAACTGCCTACAAAAGCCTATTTTTTTGGTTATAGTTCTCATTGGCCAGTTCCAATCGCGCATGATATCCACTTTCTGCTCTCACCCCAAAAAATTACCTCAGAAAACCTGGGTTTGATTTTTGGCAAATCAGCTCTCCGGAAAGAAGAGATTACCGTTGATGGATCAAGAATAACGACAGTGCGTCGAATTGAAGAGACCGAGGAGACATCGGTATACCATCTATTGGGAACAATGGAGAGCAAGAGCCTTGGCGTGGAGTTGTTCGTGTACGGCTTTAATGAGAAAAATCTTCATTCTGCAGAAAAAGAACGAGAGCCCGGAGGGGAGCATTCACCATCATTGACATAATTGACGAACCAATTTCTCGGCGATTACACTTTAATGATAACAAATACCCTCTTTCTCTTTCCGACCAGATGATTCACATACTTCACAAACCGCTGTTCATCTTTCTGCCGCCGGATAATCATCAATGAATTCGGCTTAACAGGAAGTTTTAAAGCATCACCGGTCCCATTAACGTAAGTGATCGTACCTCCCCACGCTGAATCCCATCCGACGGTGAGATCAAAGATGATATCCACACCGGGCTTCTCGGTATAACTATCGTTCAAGAGAGTATAATCTTTCTGGGAAAAAGAATAGAGATAAACACGGCCTAAAGTTATTTTTCTGCCCATAATTGTATTCAGGAAAGAGATCACTCCCGGAGAAAATAATTTTTGTTGTAATGCTGGAGAGATGTTCAATGAGCTATAGCTATGAAACATTGGTTTCTGTTCATGGGAAAAAGAAAGGCTCAAAATCTCTTTTCGGAGAGAAGCAAAGGCATTCTTTTCGAGAAAATCAAAGAGGGATACATGGGGAAAATCTTTTTTTTCTGAAAACGCAGCTTTCACTTTCCCCGCATTTTTCAGATAAAATTTATTGATCATAGAACCACCCGCCTAAGGCCAGACGCGGTGTGTCCGTCCGCACTTCTTCAACTTGATGGAAAGAATGTTGGGAAACGAGGAAGAAGGTAAACGTGTTGAACACTGGCGGCAGACGCTTCGTGACTGTTGTCGGCTGGTTCTTCTTCTGCTGATAGAAACAAAGAGCGCCGCCATCTTTCTTCTTTAACGTGGAGAGATAATACATAAACGCTATCCTGCGGTTTTCCAAGCGGTCGTCATGGGGAAGAAGATGATGAGTATTGGCATACAATGTAGCCGAAATATCCACTTTCTTTGGCTGAAGTTTAACACCCGCCAGGTCAGAGAGCAATGTGGTAAACTCTGCAGATGCCAGAAGCTGATAAAATTCTCGGACAATCTTGTTTTTCGTATTCTTGAGATCGGCGGTCTGGAAGAACGTAAAGAGATCTGAATCCTTCCTCAAGAAGGGCTCATTTTGCAGTGCGGCGAGGAGTTCCCGCACTTTTTCTTCCTGGAGAAAGTGGGAGAGCTGAAGATGGGGGAAAGGACGGTTTTGGAGAAATTGTCTGCGGAGATTCTGTCTTGTTTCCGGGTTCAGATATTTTTCCGTTAACCATTGGTTTAAGACCATGGTTGATGGAATAAATATGAAATTATAAATGTTGCTGAGAATTCGGCAAAAGTTTATAAAGAAATCACAGATTATCAAAGCTGATGAAAAAAACGCTAGTCACCCTCCTTACTTTAGTTGTATTAGGAAGCAATCCCGCCCATGCCGAAGAACCACCACAACAATCTAAAGAAGAAAAAGAGTTAGTCGTCAGCACGACTATTGGGAT
>Ga0154939_105_pt1 | contig 5212 bp, 4 predicted proteins | sample RifCSPhighO2_01_FD_105907 | JGI IMG/M metagenome (GOLD analysis project Ga0154939, IMG submission 105907) | Candidatus Yanofskybacteria bacterium RIFCSPHIGHO2_01_FULL_41_26
ATAGCACCTTAGAAAGTAATCTCGCGCCATATTTTTTCGGTGTGTTTGTAAGGGAAGCCGCACCCTTAGCGGCCATTCTTCCAGCCAGGTTGGCGCCAGTGTATTTTCCAACTGCTCCCATTGCCCATCCCTTAACTTTTCCAGCCATCGCCAATGCCCCGCTGGCCCCGCTAATTCCTATGGCATTGGCGGCTACTAAGCCTCCAACCATAATGGCTACTTGTAAAACTATTGTTAGCAGGCCGTCAATAACTCCTGTTCCCCATCCAGCTAAATTAGCTGCCGCGGTTGTGGCTGTGGTAGTTTGTGTTTGGCCAAGTTGTTGCTGGGCCACGATGGCAAGATATAAAAAGAAGGCCGCAGCCGGGAAAAAGAAAGTCCATTGGAGAAATTTACTCCACCATTTTTGGAATTGGCCGGATAGTTCCGGTATGGTCCAAAATAGCCAAGCTATGGGCATGACAATTAGCAAGATCGCCAAATAAACCATTCTTATTGCCAGCATTGCGGCAAATCCCCAAAAAACTATAGCCACGATCATCGCGAAAGCGATCATGGCGATTAGCGAGATAACTGATTTAAGAAAAGTTTCGGTAAAAGCTAGAACTGAGCCTTTGGGATTTTCAAGCGGTTGAGGCGTGAGTTTATTTAGGTTTAAAGCGCTGGCAAAATTAGAGGCGAAATTTTCCGCGTTTTGTCCTTCAATTGCGTTGAAGAAAAATTGTCCGGTAGCATTGGTAAAATCTATGATAGTGCCCGCGATGGCAAAGCTAAAATTTATTAATAAGGCCGCGATTACCAGATTGCTAAGCGTGCGTTTGAACTCATATCTTTCCACCCTGAGAATCGTTCCAAAAGCTATTAAAATAATAGCGAGAACAAAGCCGAGATTAGCTAGGCTAAGGCTGATTTTAAATCCTTCTAGAACATAATTGTTGTTGAGTATATTGGCGTTGGAATTTATAAGAATTGTAATTAGCGATCCAGCAAGAGTTATAAAAAAAGCTATGGCTCTGCCGATTAAATATCCTATGTTTAAGATTGTCCATTGAACAGCTGTTCTTATATGGCAAAATATTTGGTACCAAGAGCAACCGGCTTCGCCTTCGGCTGCAGATACTATTTCTTTTGTTTCTTCTTCGGTAATTTTTCCTTGTTTAATTAGTTCCGTTAGTCTAATTTTAGCTATTGTCGCATTTAGTCCTCCAGCCGCTAAAGCTTTTTGAATCTCTTGTTTTTCCTCCGGCGATAATTTATTAAGCGCTGCTTGCTGTTCTACTGGCGTCAAACCAAGAGCCGGGCGGGTTGGAATAAATAATCCTCCAATGGCAACGGTTAGAATAACAACGGAGATTATTTTAATTGTTAATTTCATGTTGCTTTATTTTCGGCAATCTACCAGTTGTTGATTAAAAGTGGATAAGTTATCGGCAGTACGGCTGGTAATTTGAGATTGTTCATTGTCCAGGGACATTTTGAATTCTGTGGCAAAGGCCAGGCTCCAGCTATCGTTGGGCGCGTATTTTTTTAAGATAGTGATGTTATTTTGCTCAAACTTTATGCTGGCTTGGATATTTTGAAGAATAGTTTGTTTGGGCGTTCCGTTGCAGACTGTTTTGTTCGTTGCGTTTATGCCGCTATAGATTTGATTGGCTGAAATGATATAATTTTCCAGCATAGCGATGGTTTTGATGAGCTCATTTTTCAGGAATCTATCCGGATCATTGGCAAAATCAAGAGTTTCCACCAGCCCGCCTTGGATATCGCTTTCTAGAAAATTAGAATGTTGCTCAACTGCGCCGCCATATTGTTCGCAGGCGTTTCTTGCTGGTCCGTTAAGATGGGCGCAAGGATTATTTTCGGACCCGGAGGATATCACTCCGCCTCGCGGGGCGCTTTTAGCCCCTACGCCTAAAAGACCCGCCGCTCCTTCTTTAATAACTCTATTAATCAGGGCATCAGAAATGGCGGCGATGTATTCGCTTAAATCTTCTGCGTTGACTAAAAAGTCAATGTCGGCGCCAACAGCTTTGGCCACGGCGTCCCCAACGGTTTTCCCGGGCGTAGTGATTTCATATCGTTTGCAAAGTTCAGGTGAAAGATTATCAATTGTTGCTTTTCCTTCTTCTACTAGCCTGTTCAATTCATTTCGCCTTCTGATTAAATCATAATCATCATTGAGCTCTCCCGGTGATTTCAACTCCGCGCATTTTTTTGTTGATAAAAATCCCGCGCCGGCAACTGCTTCGCTCCAAATGGCGCCAGAAGCTTTTGATTGTTGGTCTTCCAGTTCGGCGGAGGCCATAATCACTAGCCCGAAATAATTATTTTGAGGTTCCCAGGATTCCGAATAAGCTAACCAGCCGCCGGAATGGAAATCTGTAGCAAAGTCCTCAACATTAGTCACTATATCTTTTAGTGTGCATCTTGCCCGCTCGCTGAATTTTTTAACTGGTATTAAACTGGCTTGAACGGCAATTTTAAGATTTCCCGCCAGTCCGCCGCCGAGTGGTTCGCAAAGTTGGGTTAATCCAACCGCATTGATGAAATTTCCAGTGGCTTCATTAGCCGCGTCTTTTAGTAGCCCTCCCCAGTCACTGACGAATTTTGGCTCGCCCCCTCCTTGAATCCACATCACTATTTGATCCACCATCATATCTAAAATTTTCTTTTTAAGTAGGGCTAGCATTTGCTTAAAAAGGGATTCAAAACTCCATTGGCTTATTTTTACTAAGGTATCAGTGATTTGAGCGGCAGTTACGGCAGTCAAAACAGCGCCGTCAAAAACTGGCACTACTAATCCGGCGGCCGCTCCAGCCGCTCCCACTGCTCCACTACCGGCTGCCGCCGCTGTGCCTCCTGCGGCAGGAGCGGCTGCTGGCGCGGCGGCTGCGGCGCCCCCTCCTAATAATCCGCCGCCAAATTCCGCGCCGCCCGCTGCTGCGGCTCCAACGGCAATGGCGCCGCCAGTTGCCGCTTCTCCCGGGCTTTCGGGTAGAAGTTTGAATAACGCGAAGCTTTGAATCGGCAGCAGTAAAGACGCGGTAATAATTCCGGTTAAGGAAATGAGCGCTAAAACTTTTGCTGTTTTATTTTTAAACCTCGAGCTCATTTATTTAAAGTTTGTTAATTTTTCCATTGATAAATTCCGTGAGCTGAATATCTAGAACCGGCAGCATTTCCATAACGAGAATCGCGCCCACCGGATCATTATTGCTGTTCACCAGTTTTTCCAAAACATTTTTTTCCGCTTGAAAAACTTTCAGGCCTTCTCGGTGCAGTTGGGCGAGTTGCGGCGGCACGTCTATTTGATAAAGTTCCGGCAGGGAATTGGTGTAAAAACCCAGCAGGATTTTTAAATCCTCTAATGAAGCGTCGTAGTTTTGCGGCCTTCCGGTTGGCGCGTATTGAGCCAGGATTTTTTTAAAATTTAAAGCGTAATTTTTGATTGCGGCTTCGCTATTATCCGAGCTGATTTTTAAATCAGCCATCTTGATATCAGGATTAATGATGCTGACATCAAAATTCGCGATGCCGTTTTTAAAAACTTCATTGATAATTTTTTCCGGATCAACAGGTTTAAGGCCGGAGGGATTTTTTTCTTTTAAAAGCTCTTTCGCTATTGTTTCGGCTAATTGATTGGTGGAATTTTTTGGCGGCTTAGCTTCCGTAGCGATTTGTTCAGTTTGATTTTTCGCGGCTGATTCTAAAATTGGTGCCAGGTTTTTTTGTTGTGGTAAAGAAGGAGTATTAAAAAGAATTAGTCCGGCGAAAGTCAGAGATCCTATGATAAGAGTTAAGGCAATAATTTTTTTCATAACCCAAAATCGGGGGCAGGCCCCATTGAATAAATTATACTATAATAAAGTAGATGACGCAGGGTTTTAGATATCCACACTTAGTTTTTGCCGCTTTTTCTTTGCTGTTTTTAGAAATAGCCTTTCTTTTTAACGTGGTTAACGCCCAGATTCGTCCGGAAATCAGCGTTTTTTCTAGAAATTTGGCCATTGGAATTAAAGGGGAAGATGTTCGTTGGCTCCAGAGATTTTTGAATTCCAATCCGGAAACTAGAGTGGCGGAGACGGGCGTCGGTTCATTTGGACAGGAAACCGATTATTTTGGTGTTTTAACCAGAAAAGCGGTAATCCAATTTCAAAATAAGCATAAAAACGATGTTTTGATTCCCGTGGGGCTTTTGGGCGGTACGGGTTTTGTCGGCCCGCGGACCATAGCTAAGCTGAATAAGTTGTTTTTTGGGGCGCCGCCGGGTTTAAATTTGGATTCACTAAAGGTTTCGGCTTCCAAAGCCGTAAAGCCAAGAATTGATCGTATTGTTCCGGAATCTGGTTTCGATGGCGCCATTATTACGATTTATGGCGAAGGATTTACAAAAGAAAATAATACTCTTCATAATATTTTTGATTCCGTTGCCGGCCTCCCTTCTTCAGATGGCAAGACTCTTGTTTGGAAATTTGAGGAGCCGGAAATTAAATTAAGCCAAGCAGAAATAGATGTCCACACTAAAGGTGATGACGAAAATTATAATCTTGCATCTAAAGAAGAAGCGGCAGTTCTTCAGTCTAATTTAAAAAATGTTGTTCAACCTGTTATGTTTTATATAGAGAATGTTAATGGATCAAGCAATGTAGCCACTTTTAAAAGAACCTTCAATTTCTAAATGTTTATCAATCCAATTTATTTAAAATCCGTTTTAGTTTCTTTTTTTCTAATAATGGTTGCGGTCGGGTTATTTAGATTTTTAAGCTTTGCTCCGGAGGTTTCAGCGCAAGTTTTGCCGACTTTGCCTTTTGGCGGCCGGATTTTATTAGTGATTCCCTGCACCTGCAGTTATGGGCATGTTGTTATTTTAAGCACGCCGAGTGATGCCTCTTTTCATTTTACGCCCACTACTTTGCTTTATCAGTTCCTTCAGACTAAGCGTATCGGCGCTTGGCTATTGGGAAATTATATTCCCGGAACTGGCAATCAATGTTTAATTCATTCGGGTGATGATTGTCGGCGGGTTCCTAATCTTGGCACTATGACGATAGTCGGAACTTCTTTATAATATTTCCAACAGCTGTTTTATTTGATTAATATTCAAGTTTTGAGGCCTTTCTTCTCCTGAAAGGCCGATTTTTTTCAAAATTTCTAATCCCTTAAACTTACTTATCCCCAGCCCATCCACAAGATTGTTTAATGCGGTTTTTCT